>Ga0207674_10000118_pt1 | contig 92408 bp, 88 predicted proteins | sample KBSCornC72_FD_184303 | JGI IMG/M metagenome (GOLD analysis project Ga0207674, IMG submission 184303) | Corn rhizosphere microbial communities from Kellogg Biological Station, Michigan, USA - KBS Corn C7-2 (SPAdes) (version 2) | ecosystem: Host-associated > Plants > Roots > Rhizosphere > Soil ...
CGATGGCCGCGGGGTTCGCCGGCATCGTCAACGCGCCGGTGGTGTCGCTCACGCCCGATGTCGGCGAGGCGATCCTGGTCCAGACCTTCGTCGTCGTTGTCATCGGCGGCGTCGGCTCGTTTCCTGGCGCGGTGCTCGGCGGACTCATCGCCGGCGAGATCGTGAGCATCACGTCGATGTTCAACCCGGGGTACGCGTACGTCACGCTGTTCGCGGCGATGACGCTGGTGCTGATGGTGCGTCCGCGCGGTCTCCTGGGCATGCGTGGCCGTGAATAAGGGCACGACGACCGCCCGCCGCCGCCCGCCGTTCATGGTCGAGGTGCTGACCGCGCTCGGCCTCGCCGCCGCGCCGTTCGTGCTGCCCTACCTGGGATTCGCACCGAACACCGTCAACCGGGTCCTCGTGTGGGGCCTGTTCGGCATCGGCTTCGACATCCTGTTCGGCTACACCGGGTTGCTGTCGTTCGGCCAATCGGCGCTGTACGGAACAGGCGGCTTCGTCGCGGCCTATCTCCTCACGCAGGCGGGCTTCCCGCATGTCGTCCTGGCGCTGCTGATCGGCACGGTCGCGGCGGCGGCGGTGGGATACCTCGTCGGCCTCATCGCATTGCGCCGCACCGGCATCTACTTCGCGATGATCACGGTGGCGATCGCGGAGGTGTTCTATTTCGTCGAATTCAATCCGCTGTCGCAATGGACCGGCGGCGAGAACGGCCTGCCCGGCGTCCCGACGCCGACGCTCCACCTTGGCTTCACCACGATCCATTTCACGACCGGATGGTCGCTCTATCCCTTCCTCGCGTTCTGCTATTTCGTCGGCATCGTGATTGCGTTGCGCATCGTGCGCTCGCCGGTCGGCGCGATCCTGCGCTCCATTCGCGAGAATCCGTTGCGATCGGCCGCGCTCGGACACAGCATCCACGCCTACAAGCTCACCGCGTTCGTCATCGCGGCCGCGTACGCCGGCCTGGCCGGTGGCCTGCTCGGCGTGCTCCAGGCGTTCATGCCGCCCGAAGCGTTCACGTTCGACACGTCGGGCCAGCTCGTGATGCAGACGGCCATCGGCGGGCGCGGCACGCTTTTCGGACCGCTCGTCGGCGCGGCCGTGTGGCTGTTCCTGCAGGACTTTCTCCAAGCGACGCTGTCGCTCGGCGCGGCATGGAAGCTCGTGCTCGGCGTCGTGTTCGTGCTGCTCGTCTGCTTCCTGCGCCAGGGGATCATCGGTGGCGTCGCGGAGCTCTACCGCTTCGCGCGCGGCAGACGACCGAAGGCGAGCGACGAGCTCGCGGCGTCGTACGACGACGACGAAGAAGGTGCGCCGGCCGCGCCTGAATCGCCCCCTGCCCTTCCGATTCCGAAGCTGCGTCGCGCTGCCAAAGGCGACGCGGGGCCGATCCTGCAGACGGTCGACCTCACCAAGCACTTCGGCGGCGTCCTCGCCAACTCGGGCATCGATTTCTCGGTGAACCGCGGCGAGGTGCGCGGCATCATCGGCCCGAACGGCGCGGGCAAGACCACATTCTTCCGCATGCTGACGTGCGAGATGCACCCGACGTCCGGCAAGATCCTCTTCGAAGGTCGCGACATCACCGGCATGAGCGTGACCGACGTGTGCCAGCTCGGCCTCACCAAGAGCTACCAGGTGAACCAGCTGTTCAACCGGCTGACGGTGCGCGAGAACGTCACGATCGCCGCGCTCGCCGCGCTGCGGGGCAAGTTCCGGCTGGACGCCCTGCGCAGGCTGTCGAAGATCGCGCACCTCGACGAGCAGGTGCATCACACGCTCGCGCTGGTGAACCTCGTCGGCCGCGCCGACGCGCGGGTGTCGGAGCTCGCGTACGGCGAGAAGCGCCGCCTGGAGATCGGCCTCGCGCTCGCGTCCTCGCCGAGCCTGCTGCTGCTCGACGAACCGCTTGCCGGCATGAGCCCACGCGAGCGCGCCGAAACGGTGAAGCTGCTGAAATCCATCGGGCGCGACCGCACCATGATCATCGTCGATCACGACATGGACGCGCTCTTCGAGCTCGCCGAGCGCATCACCGTGCTACAGGAAGGACGCGTGCTCGCCGAAGGCAGCGCGATGGAGATCAAGGCGAACAGCAAGGTGCAGGAAGCGTACCTGGGCGGCGTGCACGCCGAGGCGGACGTCAAATGAGCCTCCTCGCGGTCGACCGCCTCAACAGCTACTACGGCGACTCTCACATCCTCTTCGACGTGTCGCTGCGCGTCGAGCGCAACGAGGTCGTGGCGCTGCTCGGCCGCAACGGCGCCGGCAAGAGCACGACGCTGAAGAGCCTGATGGGCGTGGTGACGCCGCGCACGGGCTCGGTGATGCTCGACGGCGTCGACATCGCGGGCCGCAAGAGCCATGCGATCGCGCGCGCGGGCATGCAGCTCGTGCACGAGGACCGCCGCATCTTCGGCAGCCTCGACGTCGAGGAGAACCTCGTGCTTGCCGGCCTCACCGCGCCCGACCGGTGGCCGCTCGACCGCATCTACGGCATGTTTCCACGCCTCAAGCAGCGGCGGACCAGCCGCGGGACCGACCTGTCGGGCGGCGAGCAGCAGATGCTCGCGATCGCTCGGGCACTTGTCCGCGATCCCAAGATCCTGCTGCTCGACGAGCCGTTCGAGGGCCTGGCACCCGTCATCGTGCACCAGCTCGTGGAGGCGTGCCGCACGCTCGCCGCGGCCGGCCAGACGATCGTGATCGTCGAGCAGAATCTCGCCGCCACGCTCTCGCTCGCCGAGCGCGTGTACATCCTCAACAACGGACACGTGGTCCACGAAGGCCCCGCGCACGATCTCACGCAGCGGCACGAGGTGTTGCACCGCTATCTCGGCGTCTAGCGCCCTCTAGGAAAGCGCGCCGGACCCGTACTTTCCGAGCAGCAGCTCGCCGCGATGAAAGCGCTCGATCGAATACGGGGCGAGCGACACGTCGGTCGGGAGACCGAGCGCCTCCTGCGCAAGCACGCGTCCCACGACGGGTGACAGCTTGAAGCCGTGTCCCGAGAAGCCGTATCCCACGACCAGGCCTTCGATGCCGGGCAGGCGCCCGAGCACGGGGTTCCAGTCGGGCGTGACGTCGTAGACGCCGGTCCACGAGGTTGCGAGGCCCGCTGTCTCGTACGCGGGGAAGCGCGCGGCGACCTGCGCGCCGATGTCCCCGACGATCTCCATCGAAACGGGGCCCTGCTCGATGTCGGGCTCGGCGAGCGTCTCGCCCGCGGTCCCCTCGCTCACGAGCATCTGCGATCCGCCGTAGCTGCGGCAATACAGCATGCCCGGTGATGCGAGGTCCTTGAAGACCGGCATCGAATGCGTGTATGGGGCGGACGCTTCGAGCGCGAGCACGATGTGCCGCTCGGGCGTGACCGGCATCGCCATGCCGACGTCGCGCTCCATCTCGCGGCTCCAGATGTTCCGTGCACTGACCACCCGCGCGCAGGCGAGACGGCCGCGACTCGTTTCAACGCCGACCACGCGACCACCCTCCATCACCAGCGCATCGGCGCGCACACCCTCGCGAAACACGACGCCCCTGCGGCGCGCTGCCTTCGCGAATGCCTGCGTGACGAGATACGGGTCGGCGAAGCCCGCATCCGGCTCGAACGCGATGAGTGCCGCGTCCTCGAAGTGCGCGATCGGCAGGCGTGCGTGCGCCGCTTGCCGGTCGACGACCTCCACCGCGATGCCCATGCCGCGCTGTGCGGCAACCGAGGCTTCGAGCGCCTGCGCCTTGGCGCCATCCGGCGCGGCGATCATGTACCCGCACCGGACGAGCCCGCAGGACGCCTCCGCATCCTCGACGTACTCCGCGAAACGGCTGAACACGTCCCACGATTTGCGCGCCAGCTCGACGTTCTCGCGCACGGAATAGTGCGTGCGCAGGATCCCGGACGACTGCGACGTCGTGCCGTTCCCGATGGCGTTGCGCTCGAGGACGACGACCTTGCCGGCGCCGAGCCGCGCGAGATGGAACGCCACCGAGGCGCCCACCACACCGGCGCCGATCACGACGACGTCGCACGATTCCATCGTGGCGCTCAACTCCAGGGAAACGGGCTGTTGCTGACCGGGTGCAGCCGGCCTTCGGCGTAGCGCGAGAAGCGGAACGGCTCGAGCAGCGCGCGCCTGTCGCCGAGCAGCTCGTCCGCGACGAGATCGCCGACGCCGATCATCTTGAAACCGTGGTTCGAGTCGGCGATCACGTACACGTTCTCGCGGAAGCGATCGAACACGGGAAAGCTGTCGGGCGTGAAGCAGCCGATCCCGCCCGACGGCTCCTTCCTGTAGGCACCATGCTGGCCCTCGAAGCGCTTCTGGCAGAACGCGAGCGCCGAGGTCCACATGTCGGCGAAGTTGTCGGTTACCACGAACTCGGGCGATTTGGGGCCATACGGATCCACGCGCACCGCGTCGGCGGGGCGATCGACGGCGGCAGGCATGGCACCCCCCTGGATGCCGCCGAAATGAAAGTCCGGCTTGTAGTACAAGCCCCACAGCTTGTCGGTGATGAGCGTGCCGTCCCGGTCCGAGTGCAGCGGCGCATCGGTGTCGACGTGGATCACCGGCGGCATCGCGCCGTCGTTCGTCTTCTGGAAGTTCGGGTCGACGCCGAGCGTTCCTTCCTGAAGCGCCATGTAATGCCACATCGGAATGCCGTGATTGAGCTTGCCGTCGCGTCCCTTGATCGTGATGGTCTTCGGAAGATCCAGCATCGTCCAGATGGAGTTGATCCACGGGCCGACGCCGACCACGATCTCGTCGCAGGCGATCGTGCCGGACGTCGTCTCGACGGCGGCGATGCCGCGACCGCTTTGCGAGGGCTTCATGTCCTTGACTTCGACGCCCTCGACGATCTCCACGCCCGCGGCGCGCGCCTTGCGCGCCAGGCCGTGCATCGACGCCATGTTGTTCGCGTATCCGCCGCGCTTCTCGTGCAGCACCGAGGTGATGTTGCGCGCCTGCCAGTCGTGCAAGAGTCCCTTCATGTAGCGCATCGAGTCGGCTTCGCCCTCGACGAACACCGACTCGTAGCCGATCGCCTTCTGCTGCTCGTAGATCGTGCCGACCTGCGCGTGCATGACCTCGGGGCTGATCTGCATGTAGCCGACGGGATGGTAGCTGTATGCGGCCGGGTCGCTCTCCCATACCGACACGCAGTGCGACATGAGCTCGCGCATGGCCGGCTGGTAGTAGTTGTTGCGAACCACGCCGCAGGCGATGCCCGACGCGCCGGCGCCGATCGCGGTCTTGTCGATGACGACGATGCGCGTGCCGTGCGCGCCGACGGTGACGCCGCGCGCGGCGAGCTTGTGCGCGAGATGCATGGCGGTGGAAAGGCCATGCACGCCGGCACCGATGACGACGTATTTCGCTTGAGAGGGAAGTGTGCTCATGTCGTGATGTTCGCAGCAACGGGAACGGTCGGATGCACGTAATGCGACGTCGGGTGGCCCGCAGCCGTCAGGAGCTCCTCGACGAGCGCGGGCCCTGCGTCGTCGTCCGGCAGCGCGGCGACGAGCGCTTCGATCCGCGCCGTGCGGGCTTCACCAAGGATCGGCGACGCAAGCGCGCGGTACTTCGCCGAGAGCTCGCCATCGGACAGCGGATTCTCCGGACCGCCGCGCGCCTGCGTGGGCGGCGAGAGCAGCACGCGTCCGTCCCGAAGCTCGATGCGAACGCGTGCCCATCGCTCGGCGGGAAAGCGCCGGGAGAATTCCTCGGCGTGCACGAGGCGCGTGAGCGCCAGCAACCGCGCGATAGGCGCATCACCCGGGGCCGCGTTCACTTCGTCGGCGCCCACGCGGCCCGTGACGAGCGCGGCGGCCACGGCATACGTCACGCTGTATTGCGCCTCGTCGCTGGTAGCGGGCACGAGGCAGCGCGATCCCAGCGCAATGGCCTCGCGGAAGCTTTCGATGACAATTGAGGTGATATGGGACGCGTCGATACCGTGCTCGCGGCGCAAGGCAAGCGCTGCCTCGATGGCGGGCTGCGCCCATCGACACACGGGATAGGCCTTGAAGTATTGCTCGCGGATGCGGTAGCGCGTGCCGAGATCGCCCCAGTACGCCGGCTCGCGCTCGACCGTGATCGCGGGCGCGCCCGTATAGCCCTCGGCCGCAAGCAGCGTCGCTGAAACGCCCGCATGCGCGCCCCACGACGATCCGTCCTTCAGCATCGAGGGTGCTTCGCACACACGCAGGATCTGGCCGCGCGGCCCCCAGTATTCGGCGATGCCGAGCGCATGTCGCAACTGCGCTTCGTCCATGCCGTATCGCCTTGCGCCGAGCGCCGCGCACGCCAACGCGTTCCACGCGCCCGAGCAGTGATAGTCGGCGACGCTGGCGTGCAGCGCGATGCCCGCCCGCGTTCCGATCTCGTAACCCAGGACGATGCCGCAGAGCAGCTCGCGGGCGTCGACGGGCTGATCGTCCGCGTAGGCCAGCAGGGCCGGCAGCACGGCGACCCCCGCATGCCCCTTGGTGAGCACGTGCCCGTCGTGAGCGTCGAGGGCGTCGATCGTCGCGGCACCCGCGAAGGCGGCACCCGGGAGGCTCGCTCGGCGGCCGTCGAAGAGCAGACGCGCGCTGCGGCGACGGCCCGCCATGTGCTCGACCGCGTGATCGCAGGCAAGCCGTGCCGACGGCAGCGTCGAGCCCGCTGCCGCCACACCGACGAGGTCGAGCACGCAGCGCCGCGCGCACGCCACCACGTCCGACGGCAGCGCATCGAAGCGCATGCCCAGGATGAAGCGACCCGCGCGCGACGCGAGCGCGTGCTCGGGCATCGCTAGATCAATCCGTGCTGCTTCAGGAAGGTCTCGGCGACCTCCTCGGGCGTCTTCTTGTCGACGTCGACGCTGGCGTTGAGCTTCGCCATCGTCTCGTTGTCGAGCTTCGCCGAGACGGCGTTGAGCGCGTCGGCGAGCTTCGGGTTCTTGTCGAGCACTTCCTTGCGCACGACGGGCGTCATGTTGTACGGCGGCGCGTAGTGCTTGTCGTCGCGCAGCACCACGAAGTTGAACGCCGGGATGCGACCGTCGGTCGCGAATACCACTCCGGAGTCGACCTGCCGGTCCTTCAGCGCCTGGTACACGAGGCCGGTGTCCATGCGCTTCACGTTTTCGCGGTCGAGCTCGAAGCCGTAGGTCTTCTGCCAGCCGGGCAGGCCGTCGGGCCGCGAGTAGAACTCGGCGTTCGATGCGAAGGTGAGCTTGGCCCCGCCGTTCACGGCCTTGGCGAAGTCCGACATGGTGGCGATGCCGCGCTTCTTCGCGTCGTCGGCATTCATCGCGAACGCGTAGGTGTTGTTCGCCTGGGACATGTCGAGCCACACGATGCCCTTGGCGGCGTCGACCTCCTTGATCTTCTTGTACGCGGCGTCCGCCGAGTCGAAGCGGTCCGTGATCTTGTTGAAGACCTGCAGGCCCGTCCCGGTGTATTCCCAGTACACGTCGACCTGCCCGTTCTCGAGCGCGCTGCGCACGGCCGCGCTCCCCATCCCGGCCTTGCGCTCGGGATTGAAGCCCTTGGCCTTCAACAGCGCGACCGTCATGGCCGTCATGATCTGCTGCTCGGTGAACGCCTTGCCGCCGACCACGATGGTCTGCGCCGACACGGCGGTCGCGAGAAGCGCCGTTCCCAGGAACAACATCGCCTTGCGCATCGTCTCCTCCTTCATGAAGCGCGCAGCGGGTTGACGCCGCGCGGCACGAGCCAGTATTGCGCCTGGCCGAATACGAAATCGACCGCCACGGCCAGAAGCGCCGTGGGGATCGCGCCGGCCAGCATCATCCCGAATTCCTGCAGGTCGATGCCGGTGAAAATGAGTTCGCCCAGGCCCCCGCCGCCGATCAGGAACGCGATCGGCGCGGTGCCCACGTTGATGGCCATCGCGGTGCGCACGCCCGCGAAGATCACGAACATGGCGTTCGGCAGCTCGACGCGTCGAAGGATCGTCGTGGGGCTCATGCCCATCCCTTGCGCGGCATCGACCAGGTGATGCGGGACCGCGCGGATGCCGACGTACGTGTTGCGAATGATCGGCAGCAGCGTCGCAATCCACAAGCCCACGATGGCGGAGAGCGCGCCGATTCCGAGCACGGTCATGATGAGCGCCAGCTTGCCCAGCGTGGGGATCGCGGTGCCCATGTTCACGACCTGAATCGTCGCTTCCGCGTATCGGCGCATCCAGGGCCGCGACAGCCAGACGCCGAGCGCGACGCCGCTCACGATCGCGAGCGAGCCCGACACGCCAACCAGCACGAGATGCTGCTTCGTCAGGTACACGACGTCCTTGCGATACCGCAGCATGTCGTTCCACATCCCGCTCGCCACCAGGCCCCACACGATGGACAGCGCGATGGCGCCGAGCACCACGTACGGCACGAGCGATCGCTGCGGCACCATCGATATCGACAGCGTGCGCAGCATCACCGCGCTCCCAGGCGCGTGGCGACGGCGGCGCGCGTCACGGTGCCCACGACCCGGCCGGACTCGTCGACACACGGCAGCGCATCGACGCCGTGCTCGAGAAAGAGCGTCGCCACGCGGCGCAGGTCGTCGGTCGTGCTCACCGTAGGCCCGGCACCGGCACCGTTGGGCGCGCCCATCACCTCCGACACGGCGATACGGCGCAGTCGCTTGAGGGTGCGGTCGCTGCCGACGAAGCCACGCACGAAATCGTTGGCGGGCCGGCCGAGCAGCTCGTCGGGCGGCGCGAACTGCTCGAGCTTGCCGGCGCGGAAGATCGCGATGCAGTCGGCCATCTTGACCGCCTCGTCGATGTCGTGGCTCACGAACAGCACGGTCTTGCGCAGCGCCTTCTGCATGCGCAGGAACTCGTCCTGGATCACCTCGCGGTTGACCGGATCGACGGCGCCGAACGGCTCGTCCATGAGGAGCACTGGAGGATCGGCCGCGAGCGCGCGCGCGACACCCACGCGCTGCGCCTGGCCGCCCGAGAGCTCGCTCGGATAGCGATCCAAGAATTCACCCGGGTCGAGCGCGAGCATCGCGAGGAGCTCCTCCGCGCGCTTGCGCGTGCGCGCGGCGTCCCAGCCCAGCAGCCGCGGCACCACACCGATGTTCTGCGCCACGGTCATGTTCGGGAAGAGGCCGATCTGCTGGATCACGTAGCCGATGGTTCGACGCAGCGCGACGGGATCGACGCTGCCCGTGTCGCGGCCTGCGATGGTGATCCTCCCCGAGGTCGGCGTCACGAGCCGATTGATCATGCGCAGCGTCGTCGTCTTGCCGCAGCCGGAGGGGCCCAGCAGCACGCACGTCGCGCCTTCCGGCACCTCGAGCGTCACGTTGGACACCGATGCCACGTCGCCATGCGACGTGTGATAGACCTTGGTGAGCGCGTCGAGCCGGATCACGGACGCACCGCCGGCCCCTTGGGGGCGAGGCGCCGCTGCAGCCACAGCAGCGCCGTGTCCGCCACGATCGCCAGCAGCGCGAGCGCCAGTGCGCCGGTCAAGAGCTGTCGCACGTCGGTCTGCGAGATGCCGCGCGAAATGAATGTGCCGAGGCCGCCGGCGCCGATGTACGCAGCGATGGCGGTCACGCCGATGTTGACGACGACCGAGATGCGCACGCCCGCGATGATCACCGGCATGGCGAGCGGAATCTCGACGCGCCACAGCCGCTGCAGCGTCGACATGCCCATTCCCATCGCGGCCGACCGCAGTGCCGGGTCGATGTTGCGGATCGCCGTGTAGGTATTGCGCACGATCGGCAACTGCGCGTACAGCATGGCCGCGATGACGGCCGGGAGATAGCCGATGCCGTGGCCGATCTTGGACAGCAGCGGAATCAGCACGCCGAAGAGCGCGATGGAGGGAATCGTCATGACGATCGACCCGAGGTAGAGCACGGTATCGGCGGCGCTCTGGTTGCGCGTGATCGCAATGCCGATCGGCACGCCGGTGAGGATCGCCACGCCGACGGCGACGCTGACGATCGAAAGATGCTCGATCGTGCGCTCGCCGATCATCGGCAGGTTCCCCATGATGAAGTGCAGCGTCTCCATCGCTCCTTCGCCTCGCGCCGGCCAGCTTATTCGCGCCGCCTCGGCGCAAGTTGCCCGGATGCGACGTCCGCTGGCCCACGCAGGACGCGCGGTGTCGCAGCCGGGACATTTTGCGTCGGAACGCGGCGCGCCGCCATGGGCAGTCCGATGCCATAGTCGCCGCACGCTTCCAAGGAGCCTTCATGAACCCGTCACGTCCCCGCCCCTTGTTGGACCAGCTCGCCGCCGGCCCCGTCATCTGCGCCGAAGGCTATGTCTTCGAGCTGGAGCGTCGCGGCTACCTTCAGGCCGGCGCGTTCGTGCCCGAGGTCGTGATGGAGCATCCCGAGGCCGTCCTGCAGCTGCACCGCGACTTCGTGCATGCGGGGTCCGACGTGGTCGAGGCACTCACCTATTACGCGCACCGCGAGAAGCTGCGCGTGATCGGCCGCGAGGCCGATCTCGAGCCCATGAACCGCCGCGCGCTCGAGATAGCCCGTGCGGTCGCGCACGAGACCGGCACGCTGTTCGCCGGGGACATTTGCAACACCAACATCTACGATCCCGCCGATGCGGCGTCGCACAAGGCGGTGCGCGCCATGTTCGAGGAGCAGGTTGAGTGGGCGGTCGACGCGGGCGTCGACTTCGTCATCGGCGAGACGTTCTCGTATGCCCAGGAGGCGCTGATCGCCACCGACGTGGTGAAGAAGGCGGGCGCGACTGCGGTGATCACGCTGGCGATGCACCAGGCGGACGTCACGCGCGAGGAATGGCCCGTGGACGACGCGTGCAGGCGGTTGCAGGATGCCGGTGCCGACGTCGTGGGCCTCAACTGCATTCGCGGTCCCGCGACGATGATGCCGCTCCTCGAGCGCGTTCGCGCGGCGATCGACGTTCCCATGGCCGCGCTTCCCGTGCCGTATCGCACGACACCTTCACAGCCGTCGTTCCAGTCGCTGCGCGATGCGCACTATTCGCCACCGGGCGAGCGCCCGTTCCCCATCGCGCTCGACCCGTTCACGTGCAACCGGTTCGAGATCGCCGATTTCGGGCGCGAGGCGCTGGCGCTTGGCATTCGCTACCTCGGCGTCTGCTGCGGCGCGGGCCCCCATCACGTTCGTGCGCTCGCCGAGTCCGTCGGCAAACGTCCGCCCGCAAGCCGTTATTCGGCCGACATGTCGAAGCACGCGTTCCTCGGCTCGCACGAGCGCATCCGCAAGGTCCAGAAGGACTACGCCGACAAGCTGTAGTCTCGCGGCGCCCTGAACCTCAGGACCGCACGCCGGCGCGCTCGTCGCTCGGCTTGCGTCCGTACGTCGCGCGATAGCGGCGGCTGAAGTGCGAGGCGGACGTGAAGCCCGACGCGACGGCCACGTCCAGGATCGGCTTCGTCGTTTGCAGGAGCAGGGCACGCGCGCGGGCGAGGCGAAGCTTCATGTAGTGGCGGCTCGGCGTGTCGCGCAGGTACCGAGCGAACAGCCGCTCGAGTTGCCGCGGCGACAAGCCGACCGCGCGCGCGATGTCGTGCACCGACTGCGGCTCGTCGGCGGCCGCTTCCATGAGATCCACCGCGGCGATCAGGCGCTCGTTGGCCACGCCGATGCGGCTTTGCACCGCCATGCGCTGCGAATCGTGCGTATCGCGAATGCGCGGATGAATGAACTGCTCGGACACGCCGTTGGCTAGCGTCCGGCCGTGCTGGTCGGTGACCAGCTGCAGCATGAGGTCGAGCGCCGACGTGCCGCCCGAGCAGGTGTAGCGGTCGCCGTCGATCGCCAGGATGTCGGGCATGGTCTTCACGCGCGGATAGCGATCGGTGAACGCGGCGAGATTCTCCCAGTGCACTGCGCACCGGCGCCCGTCGAGAAGCCCCGCATCGGCGAGCGCATAGGCGCCCAGGCTGATGCCGCCCAATGCCGTTCCAGTCCGCGCGAGCGCGCGCAGCCATTTCGTGACGGACGGCGGCTGCGTCTCCTGCGTGCCGGCGCACACGAGGAGCAGGTCGAGCTTCGCGTCCGCGCCCACCGCACCGTGCACGGCGACCTCGACGCCGTTGCTCGCGATCACCGGTCGGCCGTCGCGCGAATAGAACGACCAGCCGTACAGCGTCGAGCCGCTCAACCGGTTGGCGGCGCGCAGCGGCTCCAGCGCCGCGGCGAACGCCATCATCGGAAACTGCGCAACCAGGAGAAAGCCGACGTGATAGACGTGCGAGTGACGCCGTGGCCGGGCTGCCGGGGACATGCGGGCGATGGTAGCGCAGTCGCCAGTCGTTGCAGCGGCGCGCCGCTCGGGCGGCGGTAGGATGCACGCTTCGCGCTCGCCATCCACCGTCCAACATGAACATCGGAATGATCGGCGTCGGCCTCATGGGCCATGGCATCGCCACGAATCTCCAGAAGCACGGACATCGGCTGTGCCTCCTCGAGCACGCCGGCAACCAGCCGCTCGAAACGCTGCTTGCGGGTGGCGCGACCACGCGAGCCACACCGCGTGACGTGGCCGCCGAATCCGACCTCGTCATCCTGTGCGTTACGGGCACGCCGCAGGTCGAGGCGGTCGTCCTCGGCGCGAACGGTGTGCTCGAAGGCCTGCGACGGGACGAGATCGTGATCGACTGCTCCACGGCCGTTCCAACGTCGACGCAACGCGTGGCGGCTGCCGTGCACGACGCAGGAGGCCGCTTTCTCGATGCGCCGATGACGCGCACGCCGAAGGAGGCCGCGGAAGGCCGGCTCAACCTGCTGGTCGGCGGCGAGCGCGACGTGTTCGAGCAATGCCTGCCGGTGCTGCGCTGCTTCGCGGAGAACATCACGCACGTGGGGCCCGTCGCGTCGGGGCATCGCATGAAGCTGCTGCACAACTTCGTCTCGCTCGGGACGATCGCATTGCTGTCGGAAGCCGCCGCATGCGCACTCGACGCGGCTATCGCGCCACAGGTCTTCATCGAAGTCCTGGCGAGCGGCGGCGGCGGGGGCACGGCGTTGAAGCGCCTCGCGCCCTATCTCGTCGGCGGGGATTCGTCCGGGCTGCGTTTTGCGATGGGCAACGCACGCAAGGACCTCGGCTACTACCACACGATGGCCGAGGACGCCGGCGCCGCACGGAGCATCGCGGCCGCGGTGCTGCAGACGTTCGCAGGCGCCGTCGATGAGACCGGACCCGATCGATTCGTTCCCGAGCTGGTCGCGCTCCTGCAGCACGCGCGTCGCGACAATGACCGTGCGTGACCGACGCGCACGCGCGAGCGCGCAGGACCGGAGTGCTCGCGTTGACCGTCGTCGCAAGCGGCCACTATACTGGTCGGATCGTCCGACAATCGACTGACATGGCTTCCTGACAGGCGCGCAATGGCAACCGTCTTCTGCATGGCCGCGACGCCGTTCACCCCGAACGGCGGGATCGACGAGGCCGCGCTCCGCGCGCATCTCAGACGCATGGTTGCCGCCGGCGTCGGCGTCTATCTCGGCAGTGGCGGCGCCGGTGAAGGCCACGCGTTGCAGCCGCAGGAGCTGCGTCGCATCTACGACATCGGCGTCGAGGAATGCCGCGGGCGCGTACCGGTGCATGCGAATCCGCCCGAGCCGCGCACCGCCGCCGCGATGCTGGAGCTCGCGCGTCATGCAGTCGAAGCGCAGGTCGATGTCGTGCAGCTGTATCCGATGGACGCTGGACATGCCATGCGGCCGACGACGGCGGAGCAGCAGGCGTACTACGACGACCTTCTGTCCCTCATCGACCATCCGGTCGCGCTCTCGGTGCATGTTTACGCCGGCTACATGGCGCCCGTGGCGTTGCTCGCCAAGCTCGCCCGCGACTACCCCCAGGTGGTCGCCGTCAACGTGATCGGCGCGCCGCTTTCGTACTTCGTGGAATTGCGCGACGCGCTGCCTTCGCGAGTCGCGCTCAACGTGCGACTCGCCAATGCGATCGAAGGCTACGCGCTCGGCGCACGCGGCTTTCTGGCCGCGGAGCCGAACCTCGTGCCGCAGCTTTGCCGCGCCCTGGTGGAGCGGACCGCGGCGAGCGATGTGAACGGCGCCGGCGATGCTCTCGCGCGCCTGACGCGCCTTTCCAGCATCGTGAATCGATGGGCACCCTCGACGGCGCGCTGGGTCAAGATGGCGATGAAGGTCCTCGATCTGCCGGGCGGGCGTGGCGGCCTGCGCAAGCCCTATCTCATGCCGCCGGCCTCCGAGCTGAACGAAATGGCAGCCGCAATCGCCGCGTTGCAGATCGACGAGCTCGCGGGATGCGCCGCCGCGCTGCGCTGGGATTGGCGCGGCGGGGACCTGCCTGAGCGCACGGCAGGCGCGTGAGCCCCGAGCGTTTCGACCTCGTTGCCATCGGCGGCGGCCTTGCGGGCTTGACGGCCGGCCTCCGCGCGCTGGAGCTCGGCGCGCGTGCAGCGGTGCTGGAGTGCTCGGACGATCCCCGTCATCTTTGCGCATCGCGCGTCAACGGCGGCATCCTGCATGTCGCCTTTCGCAGCGTGCGCACCGAGCCGTCCGCGCTCGAGCATGCCATCGCCGACGCCACGCGCGGGTGTGCCCAGCCACGCCCGGCCCGGGCGCTCGCGAGCAATGCGGCACGCGCCACGGAGTGGCTCGCGAGCTGCGGCGCGCAATACACGCGCATCGAGCCCGACGAAGGCTGGAAGGATCGCATCCTGTCGCCTGCAGGCTTCTATGCGAGCAACGGCTTCGCCTGGAGGGACCTCGGCCCGGACCGCGTGATGGTCGAGCTCGAAGCGCGCATTGAGCGCAGTGGCGGAGCGCTGATTCGCGGCGCGCGCGCGACGGGACTCGTGGTGCGCAACGGGCGGTGCATCGCCGTCGAGGTCGACGACCGCATTCTCGATTCGGACGCCGTCGTCCTCGCGGACGGCGGCTTTCATGGCAATCGCGACATGCTGCGCCGATTCGTCACGCCGCACCCCGAGTCGCTCAAGCTGCGAGGCCCCGGCTCCGCGTACGGCGACGGCATACGCTTCGCCGAAGCGGCCGGCGCGCGGCTCGTCGGGATGGAGGCGTTCTACGGTCACCTGCTGAGCGCGGACAGTCTGAACCGCGACGGACTGTCGCCGTTTCCGTTCCTCGATCTTCTCGCGACCACCGGCATGATCGTCGGCATGGACGGCAAGCGATTCGTGGACGAGGGACGCGGCCCGCATGCCATGGCCAACGCGCTCGCGCGGCACGGCACCGGCATCGGGATGGTCGTGTTCGACGATGCGATGTGGCGCTCGGCCGGCCGCGATTTCTTCTGTCCGCCGAACCCGAATCTCGTGGAGCGCGGCGGGACGCTGCACGCGGCGCGGGACATGCCGACGCTCGCGCGGAAGGCTGGCTTGCCGCCGGACGCCTTGCGCCACGCGATCGGATCGCGCAGCCTCGGACACGCGTCCATGGATCATTCGATCGACGCACGACGCGCCAAGTATGGCGCGATGCCCTTCGCCACGCCGCCCTTCTACGCTGCGCCCGCGTGCGCCGGCATCACGCACACGATGGGTGGGGTGGCCGTCGACGAGCACGCGCGCGTGCTCGACACGCGCGATCGCCCGATTCCCGGGCTGTACGCCGCGGGCGCGACCTGCGGCGGCCTCGAAGGCGGACCCGATGCCGCGTACGTCGGCGGGCTCGTGCCCGCGGTGGTGTTCGGCCTGCTAGCCGCGGAGCACGCCGCGACGGCGCGTCGTCAGTCGGACTGACCTCGCGCGCCGGGAGAGTCCTTGGCGAGCTCGATCCGCGCGATCACATCCATGTGCACCTCGTCCGGGCCGTCGGCAAGGCGGATCGCACGGGCGAGCGAGTACGCGGCCGCCAGGAAGAAATCCGACGAAACACCCGCGCCACCGTGCGCCTGGATCGCTCGATCCACGACGCGGCATGCCATGCGCGGCGCGACCACCTTGATCATCGCGATCTCGGCGCGCGCCGCCTTGTTGCCCACCTCGTCCATCATCCGGGCCGCGTGCAGCGTGAGCAGGCGCGCCTGGTCGATCTCCATGCGGCTTCGCGCGATCTCCTGCCGCATGCCGCCGTGCTCGGCCAGCGGCTTGCCGAAAGCGACGCGATTGCGCGCGCGCTCGCACGTGAGCTCGAGCGCGCGCTCGGCAAGACCGATGAGGCGCATGCAATGATGAATGCGCCCGGGGCCGAGGCGGCCTTGGGCGATCTCGAATCCGCGTCCTTCGCCGAGCAGGAGATTGCCCGCCGGCACGCGCACGTCCTCGAACGCGATTTCCGCATGCCCGTGCGGGGCGTCGTCGTAGCCGAACACCGTGAGCCTGCGGCGGACGTGCACCCCGGGCGTATCGAGCGGCACCAGGATCATCGATTGCTGCCGATGCGGCGGCGCCGATGCATCCGTCTTGCCCATGAAGATCGCGATCTTGCAACGCTTGTCCGGTGCGCCGGACGTCCACCACTTCGTCCCGTTGATCACATAGTCGTCGCCGTCGCGGTGAATCGTGCTGCAGATGTTCGTCGCGTCCGACGATGCAACGCCCGGCTCGGTCATCGCGAAGCACGAGCGGATCTCGCCGGCCAGGAGCGGCACGAGCCAGCGATCCTTCTGTTCCTGCGTGCCGTAGCGCGCGAGCACTTCCATGTTCCCGGTGTCGGGCGCGGAGCAATTGAACACTTCCGCGGCGAAGAGAATGCGGCCCATCGTCTCGCAGAAGGGCGCGTACTCGTGATTGGTGAGCTCCGCGCCGTATTCGCTGCCGGGAAGGAACAGGTTCCACAATCCGGCGCTCCTGGCCTTCGCCTTGAGCTCTTCGAGGATGGGCGGTGGAACCCACCGGTCCTGCAGCGCCACCTGTTGCTCGTAGTAAACGCGCTCGGCCGGGACGACGTGGTCGGCGAAAAACCGCTCGAATCGCTCGCGAAGCGCGCTCACGTTCTTCATTCATTCCACCTTCGGCGAATCATCCAGTGCGGCAAGCGCGGTCTCCGCGCACAGCGGCGCGAGGCCGCCCCTTTGCACGCCATCGGGCGAGCTCGCATTGCCGTCGAGCGCCCGGCGGAGCACACCCTGCAGGATCGCCGCCAGGCGGAAGAGCGAGAACGCGATGTAGAAGCCCCACGATGCCGCGGGTCGAATGCCGGTGCGCTCGATGTAGCGCGCCGCGTATTCGGCTTCCGACGGGATGCCGTACGCGGCGAGATCGACGCCCTGCAAGCCGCCGAAGGCGTGCCGCGGCAGCCGGTACACGAAGCAGTTGTACGCGAGGTCCGCGAGCGGATGACCGAGCGTCGAGAGCTCCCAGTCGACCACGGCGACCACCGTGGGCCGCGATGGATGATAGATGAGGTTTTCGATGCGGTAGTCGCCGTGCACGATGCTCGCGCGATCGTCCTGCGGCACCATGCCGGGCAGCCTTCGCATCAGCTCGTCCATCGCCGCGATGGTGTGCGTCTCGCTCTCGCGGTATTGACGCGACCAGCGGTCGATCTGCCGCGCGAAGTAGTTCCCGGCGCGGCCGTAGTCGCCGAGGCCGCGTGCGACCGGGTCCACCGTGTGCAGCCGCGCGAGCGTCTCGTTCATCGCGTCGTACATCGCGGCGCGCATTTGCGGCGACGCGGACTCGACCAGCGCGTCGCGATTGACACGGCCCTGCACGTGCTCCATCAGATAGAACGGCGTCCCGATGACCGATGCATCGGTGCAGTAGTGCAGCATCCGCGGCACGGGAACGCCGCTTCCGTCCAACGCCTGCATCACGCGGTACTCACGATCCACGGCGTGTGCCGAAGGCAGCAGGCGGCCGGCGGGTTGCTTGCGCAGCACCGCCTCGCCGCCGCGGCCCTTCACGAAGAACGTCGGATTCGACTGCCCGCCGACATACTGGCGCATCGACAAGTCGCGCCAGTCGCCCGGCACGTGCGCGGTCAAGTACCTCTCCAGCGCGTCGGCGGGCAGCGCTTTGCTCATCCGGCCGAGTAGCCGCCGTCCACGAACAGGATCTGCCCGGTGATGAAGCGCGCGGCAGGTGACGCGAGGAAGACCAGCGCGCCCGCGATGTCCTGGGGCTCGCCCAGGCGCTTCAGCGGCGTGCGCGCGAGGAGCGCGTCGTAGAGCTGCGGTTGCGTGCGCACCAGCTCGCGGTTGAGGTCCGTGACGATGACGGTCGGGCCGATCGCATTCACGGTGATGCCGTAAGGTCCGAGCTCGAACGCCATGGATCGCGTGAAGCTCGCGATGCCGGCCTTGCTCACCGAATAGGCGCTGCGGTTCGCCATCCCGGCACGCGACAGGATCGATCCCATGTTGACGATCGTGCCGCCGCCTCGTGCCTTCATGGCGGGGACGACCGCCTTGGTGCACAGGAACGTTCCCTTGATGTTCACGTCGATGACGCGCAGCCACTCCTCCTCGCTGCTGTCCTCCATCGAGCGCGGTGACGTGATGCCCGCGTTGTTGAACAGGATGTCGACGTGACCGAACGTGTCGAGCGTCGCGTCCACGAGCGCGCGCACCTGGTCGCTGTCGGTGACGTCCGTGGCGACGGCGAGCGCCTTGCGCCCGCAGGCCTCGACCTTGCGTGCGGTGACCTCGCATCGGTCCAGATGGCGGGCGGTAACCACGACGTCGGCACCCGCCTCGGCGAACGCACAGCAGGCCAAGGTGCCGAGGCCGCCGCCGCCGCCGGTGACGATGGCCACCTTGCCATCGAGTCGCATCGACGGGAACGTCATCGGTCGGGCGGCAACGCGTCGTCGGGCACCGGCGCGCCAATGGCGACGAGCAGCGCGCTCAGACGTCCGATCACGCCCTCGATCTGGCCGGCCAGCAGCGGATCGGCGCAATCGCGCAGCGCCACGGCGGCGCGATACGCGGCTTCGATGCGCGCCCGGTCGGGATGGTCGTCGATCATGTGCGCGTCACCTGCCGGGCGTAGCCCTGCCTGCGCTCATCGGTCCAGCGGCGGGCCTTGTACTCGAAGGTCGGCAGCTCGCTGCGCGGCACCGGTCGAAGCCGCATCGTGACGTTGGTCCTGCTCTTGATGCGGCTCGCCATCGTCGCGGTCAAGGCTTCGACCGCTTCACCCTCGGTGGCGCCCGAGCGCGTCGCGTAGCGGATCTCGACCTCCGTGCGGCCCTGCTCGTCGACGTAGACGCGTCCGACGTATTCCGCGACTTCGGGATGCGAGAACACGACGCTGTCCACCGTGGCCGGCCACACATTGTTCCCGCGAATCTTCATCATGTCGTCGTAACGACTGATGGTACCCGCCTCGATGCAGGTCCAGGAACGCCCGCAGCCGCACGACTCCGGCGGCAGCAGGCGCGCCTTGTCGCCCGTCGCGAAGCGGATGACCGGCGAGCCGAGCACGCTGAGATTGGTGAGCACGATTTCGCCCTCCTCGCCCGGCGCGACGTGACGGCCGGTCACGGGGTCGATCACCTCGACATAATTCTCCCACTCGAACGCGTGCAGGTGACCGGGCTTGCCGTCGTCGCGCGCGGCGCCCTTCGTGCAGGTCGCCGCGATGAAGCCGGCGCCCTGCGTGCTCCCGTAGCCCTCGTGCACGGTACAGCCCCAGTATCGGCACATCGCGTGCGCCCACGCCGTCGGATAGCCCTCGCCCGCGATCAGGATCCCCTGCATGGCGGGAAACGACTGCGACGGCGTGAGTCCGCGGCGCCGCATCGCGTCGCTGATCGTATGCAGGAAATTCGTGGATGCGTAGATGAAGTTCAGCGAAGGGAACCGAAGCGCAAGGTCGACTTTTGCCTCGGTGCTGAACGCGACCGGCGCATTGACGGCAATCGAGCCCGCCACGCGAAAGCCTTCGGGCGGTCCCCAGCCGCCGGTCGTGAGGCCCCCCTGCGGCACGCAGTTGAGCGCGGTATGCCCCGGACGCAGGCCCGCCATGTACCACGGCAGGTAGTGGAGGAAGCCCTGTAGCGCGATGTCGTGGTGCGTGCGGCCGTAGATTTCCTGGCCCTGCCCGGACGTGCCGCCGGTCATGTTGACCAGCGCGACCGCGCGCTCGGGAACGCACAGTCGCGTGCCGAAGGGGGGATGCGCCTCCTGGTCGCGCAGGAAGTCGGCCTTGTTGGACGCGGGCACGGCGCGCGCGAAGTCGTCGAGGCTCCTGACCTGCTCGGGCCGCGTACCGGCACTGCGAAGCTTGTCGCGGTAGAACGCGCTGCAGCCGTTCACCCGCGCGAGCTGACGCTGCAAGCGATCGAGGATCAGCGCGCGAAGGTCGTCGCGCGACAGCGCATCGTAGCGTGCAAGCGTCGCGGATGCGCGGCTCACGCGAGCGCCTCACGCTCCACCGGTCGAAACTGCGGGAGGCGCACGTCGCCGACGTCACGGAAGCACACCTCGACGCGCATGTCCGCGGTCAGGGCTTCCGGCGCGCAACCCACGAGGTTCGTCGGCATGCGAACACCTTCGTCGAGCTCGACCAGCGCGACGACATAGGGCACCTCGCTCGCGTAGATCTCCGCCGGGATGGGGTGGCGCACGACGATCCAGCTGTAGACGCGGCCGCGCCCGCTCGCTTCGATCCAGCGTGACCGATCGCTTCCGCACGCATGACAGAGCGGCCCCGGTGGAAAACGCGGTGTGGCGCACGCGTCGCACGCCTGAATCAGGAGCCGATCCTCGCGGCATCCGCGCCAGAACGGCTCGGAGAGATGATCGACGACCGGTGAGGGCTTCGCGGTCAATTGCGCAGCACCATCGCGCTGCCGCAGGTCATCGCGCCCGCGGTGGTGAGGGCGACGTGCGCGCCCGGAACCTGCCGTTCTCGCGACTCGCCGCGCAGCTGCTCGACGGCTTCGACGACATGATTGAAGCCGTGAATGTACGCCTCGGACAGCAATCCGCCATGCGTGTTGGTGGGCAGCTCGCCGGTACGCCGCAACGCCCCGCTCCGAGCATAGTCCCCCGCCTCGCCCGGCTTGCAGAACCCGAGTCCCTCGAGCGCCATCACGATGCTGTACGTGAAGCAGTCGTAGATCTGCGCGACGTCGACGTCGCGCGGTCCCACGCCGGCGCTGCGCCAGAGATCTTCGGCAATGTACCTGCAGAAGTTCTCGGCGAGATCGGGCCAGCGTATCGCGTCGAACAGGTCCTCGCCCTGGTTCGGCCCGCCGCCGTAAGCGCCGCCCATGATGTAGACCGGTGGCTTGCGCAGGTCCTTCGCACGCTCGGCGGAAGTGATGAGGGCCGCGCACGCGCCGTCGCTCTCGAGGCAGATGTCGTAGAGCCCGAAGGGATCCACGATGGGGCGCGCCGCGAGGTAATCGTCGAGCGTCAGCGGCTTGCGCACCATCGCGCGCTCGTTGGCGAGCGCGTGCTCGCGCACCGTGATGGCGATGGCGCCGAGCTGCTCCTTCGTCGTGCCGTACTTGATCATGTGCCGCCGGCACCACATCGCCATCGCCTGCGGATACGTGATCCAGCCATAGGGCGCGGTGTATTGCGTCACGCCGTGCGCCGCGAGCTCGCGGCTCCCGCCGAGGCGAAAGCCCGAGCGGCCATTCATTGCGCGGAAGCAGAGGACATTCCGGGCGAGACCCGCCTCGATCACCGCTGTCGCGGTCAGCGTGATGAGATTGGCGGCGTTGCCGCCCGACGAGAACTCGACCACGTATCGCGGGTTGCGCAGCCCGAGCGCGGTGGCGACCGACATCGACGGCACCGAGTCGCCGAAGTGGTAGCTGATGATCCCGTCGACCTCGTGCGGGTCGACGCCGGCGTCGTCGCATGCCTTGCGGCAGGCCTCGGTCGCAAGCTCGAGAACGGTCACGCCCGAGCGCTTGGAAAACCGGGTGTACCCGATGCCCGCGATGGCGTACTTGTCGCGCAGGTTCCACATGGTCCGCGTCACTCTCCGGTGAAGCGCGGCGGGCGCTTCTCGCCGAAAGCCGCGAGACCCTCCGTGGCATCGTGCGACGTGGTGGCGTAGCGCCAGACGTAGTCGAGCTCGGTGCGCAGGCCGTCGTCGAGCGCGCTTCGCGACGCCACCCGCAGCAGGTGTTTCATGCCCTTGCGGCCGAGCGGACTTGCGCGGCTCACGCGCCCCACGACGTCGTCGAGCACGCCCGCGAGCGCGGCGTTGGTCGCGACCTTCGACGCAAGCCCGATCCGTTCGGCTTCCGCCGCGTCGACGATGTCCCCGGTGAGCATGAGGTAACGCGCGCGCAAGGGACCGACGGCGCGTGGCAGGCGCTGCGACCCGCCCGCGCCGGGCAGTTGGCCGAACGCGACGTGCGCGTCGCCGATGCGGGCCGATTCGGCGGCGAGAACGATGTCGCAGGCGAGCAGCAGCTCGAGGCCGCCCGCAACGCAATAGCCGTCGACGACGGCGACATAGACCTTCGACGAGGCTTCGATCGCATCCAGCATCGCATGGAAGTCGACCAGGAATTGCCGGAACCCCGGCGGATCGCGGTACAGGTCGACGTAGCCCTTGAGGTCGCCGCCAGCCGAGAAGTTGCCGCCCGCGCCGCGCACGACAACGACGTCGATGCGCGGGTCGCGCTCGAAATCGCCCACGGCCTCGCCCAGCCGCCGAACGGTGCGCCAGTCGAGCGGATTGCGCTGTCGGGGTCGATTCAGCGTGACGGTCGCGACGCCGCCTGCGACGCTCGTCACGATGACGTCGTCGGCCGTTGCACCGATCGCGCCAGGCAAATCGCTCACGTCCCGCTGTCCACCGCGCTGTCGATGTCGAGGCCGGTGCGCGACCAGCCACGCCTGAAGTCCGCCATGTGCCGTGCCATCCACGTGCGCACCGCTTCGACGTCCCGCCGGCGGATCAGCGCGAGGATGCGCCGGTGCGCGTCGAGGATGCGCTTCTGCGTATTGAGGCGCGAGAGGATCTTCCTGCCGGCCGGATAGAAGAGCAGGCTGATCGGCTCGCGTGCGAGCGACAGCGCGCGGTTGTCCGCGCCCTCGGCGAGCAGGTCGTGGAACTCGATGTCGAGCGACACGACGCTGTCGATGTCGGCGAGGCGCTTGTGCATCTCCTTGACGTTGGCATCGAGCGCGGCGATGCCTTCGTCGCTGATGCGCTCCACTGCCAGCACGGCGGTTATCGTCTCGAGGCCCTCGGAGGCTTCCCACAGCTCGCGGAACGTCACCTGGTGCATGACGAGCGCGCGCGACGCACGCGACGCGAGCTCCATGTAATGCGGGATCGCGACCTTCAGACGCTTGCCGTCGCGCCGGACGAGGCCGCCGTGCTCGAGCGCCCGCAGGCCCTCGCGCACCGTCGAGCGGTTGACGCCGAGCTGCGCTGCGAGATCGGCTTCGGTCGGCAGCCAGTCGCCCGGCGACAAGCGGCCCGAGGTGATCATCTGCTCGACCGCGTCGGCGACCTGGCGATAGGCAGGCGCGATGTCGAGCTTCTGGAAGACGGCGGGCGCGGGCACGGGGGAGACTTCCCTCATCGGGCGGCGATGGCTCGTTGTACCACGATCCGGGTCGGCGGTACAATCAGATTGTCGGACAATACCGTTTGTCGAACCGCCCGGACTTCGCCGACCACTCGCATGGCGCAAGGCTTGTTCTCGCTCGAGGGACGCACGGCGCTCGTGACCGGCGCATCGAGCGGCTTGGGCGTGCAGATCGCCGCGGCGCTGGCCGCCGCCGGCGCGGCGGTTGCGCTCGCCGCACGCCGCAAGGACCTCATCGACGACCGCGCCGCGCGGCTTTGCGCCACGGGCGCCACTGCGGTGGCCGTGCCCCTCGACGTGCGCGATGTCGATGCGATCGACCCCGCGCTCGACGCGGTCGAGCGCGCGCTCGGCCGGCCGGTCGACATCGTCGTGAATTGCGCCGGGGTCATCGTGCTGCGGCCGTTCCTCGAGCAGACGGTTGAGGACTACGAGGCGGTGCTCGATACCAACCTGCGCGGTGCGTTCTTCGTGTCGCAGCGCGCGGCGCGACGCATGGCGCGGCACCGCCGGGGCGCGATCATCAACGTCGCCTCGACGGCCGGCTTGAGGCCCGGTGCGCACCTGTCGAGCTACTCCGCATCCAAGGCGGCGCTCATCCATTTGACCAAGGTCATGGCGATCGAGCTCGCGCGGCACGGCGTCCGCGTGAACGCGCTCGCGCCCGGCAATTTCGAGACGGACATGCATCAGGCCTTCGTCGAGCTGGGGCTCAGCGACGCGCTCGTGAAGCGCATCCCCCAGCGCCGCTTCGGCGCGCCGGGCGACCTCGACGGTGCGCTGCTGCTGCTCGCGTCCGACGCCGGCCGTTACATCACTGGCGAGACGATCGCAGTCGACGGCGGCCATCTCGCGAGCTCGCTCTAGCGTACGGGTCATGGCGAGCCTGCGCGACGAGCTCGATTTCCTGCTGTATCGCTGGCTCGACGTCGAGGCGCTCACGTCGCGCCGCCGCTACGCCGAGCACTCGCGCGGCACGTTCGACGCGCTGCTCGACAGCAGCGAGCGCATCGCACGCGAGCGCTTCGCACCGGCCAATCGCGCGGCGGATGTCGAGGAGCCAAGGTTCGACGGCGGCGGCGTGCGGCTGCCGCAGACCACGGCCGATGCATTGCGCGCGTACGCGGAGTCGGGGCTTCTCGCGGCGGGGCACGACTACGACGCGGGCGGCATGCAGCTTCCGTACGTCATCGACATGGCGGCGAACGCGTTTTTCGCCATGGCAAGCGTGTCGCTGCACGCGTTCGGCATGCTGACGTACGCCAATGCCAACCTCATTCTCGCGCACGGCACGAAGCGGCAGCGCGAGGCATTCGCGCGCCCCGCCATCGAAGGCCGCCTTTTCGGCACGATGGCGCTGAGCGAGCCGCAGGCAGGCTCCAGTCTCGGCGACATCACGACGATTGCCCTCCCCGACGGCAAGGACTACGAGCTCGATCCGCTCGGGCCGCGCTATCGCCTGCGGGGCCACAAGATGTGGATCTCGGGCGCCGAGCACGACCTTGGTGAGAACATCGTGCACCTGGTCCTCGCGAAAACCCCGGGCAGCGATGGGCGGCCGCAAGCCGGCGTGAAGGGGATCTCGCTCTTCATCGTTCCCCGCCTCCTGCTGGATGGCGCGGGCCACGCCACACGCGAGCGAAACGACGTTGCGCTCGCCGGCCTCAATCACAAGCTCGGCTACCGCGGTATCCCGAACACGCTGCTGAACCTCGGCGAGCGCGACGGGGCGGCCGGCTATCGGGTCGGCGCGCCGGGCGAAGGCCTGGCGCTCATGTTCCACATGATGAACGAGGCGCGCATCGACATCGGACTCGGTGCGGCGATGACGGGCTACGCGGGCTATGTCGCGTCGCTCGAGTACGCGCGCACGCGTCTCCAGGGGCGGATGCGCGGCAGCGACCCGTCTTCGCCGCAGGTGCGCATCATCGAGCACGCGGATGTCAAGCGCATGCTCCTCGCGCAGAAAGCGTACTGCGAAGGTGCGCTCGCGCTGTGCCTTTATTGCGCGCGCCTCGTGGACGACCGACGTGCCGGCGACGAGCGTTGCGCCGCGGACGCCGCCCTCTTGCTCGACCTGCTGACGCCGATCGCCAAGAGCTGGCCGAGCGAGTGGTGCCTCGAGGCGAACAGCCTGGCGATCCAGGTTCTGGGCGGGTACGGCTATACGCGCGATTTTCCGGTGGAGCAGTACTGGCGCGACAACCGGCTCAACATGATCCATGAAGGCACGCACGGCATCCAGGCGCTGGACCTGCTCGGGCGCAAGGTGCGGGCTGCGGACGGACGTGCGATGGCCGCATGGCGCGCGCGCGTCGAGGCAACGTGCGAACGCGCACGTCGCGACGTGTCGCTCGCGCCGTGGGCGCACGCGCTCTTCGCGGCCGCGCAGGACGTCGACGCCGCGGCGCGCAGCGCATGGTCCGACGAGGATAGCCGCCTCGCCCTCGCCAACGCGACGCCGTTCATGCAGGCGTTCGGTCACACCGTGATCGCCTGGATGTGGCTGGACGTCGCGGCCGCGGCATCGTCGCAGGCTCGGAGCGACCTGTTCCGCGGGAAGCGCATGGCCACGCGCTATTTCTTCGACTACGAGCTACCGAAAACCGCTGCGTGGCTGCGCGTCGTGGCCGAGCGCAATGCGACCTGCGCCGACATGCAGGACGCCTGGTTCTGAAGCTGCAACCCAGTGGAGTCGTGCAGCGAGCGCTGCTAGAGTTCAACACGAGGAGGAACCGACATGACGCGTTTGCTTCGCAGTTTCGCGGCGCTCGCTCTGGCAATGGCCGCACCGTTCGCGCTGGCGCAATCGCTGCCCGACGGGTGGCCGTCACGGCCGATCAAGTTCATCGTGCCCTTCGCGCCGGGGGGCGGCGCGGACATCGTTGCGCGGCTGATCGGCGCACGACTGGCCGACGCGCTCGGCAAGCCGGTGGTCATCGAGAACCGCGCAGGCGCATCGGGCAACATCGGCGCCGCTGCCGCGGCGCACGCCCCGCCGGACGGCTACACCATCGCCTTCGCCTACTCGGGAACGCACGCGATCAATCCCACCCTCTATCCCGACGCCGGGTTCAAGAACAGCGATTTCGCGCCGATCGTGCTCATGATGACCGTGCCGCAGGTGTTGACGGAGGGCGCGTCGGTGCCGGCGAACAGCGTGAAGGAGCTGATTGCGCTCGCGAAGGCGCAGCCGGGCAAGCTGAACTTCGCGTCGAGCGCCGTCTTCAATCAACTCGCAGCCGTGCTGTTCAACGAGATGGCGGGCATCGACGTCGTGCACATTCCGTACACGGGCGCGGCGGCTTCGACCACGGCAATGCTCGCGGGCGACGTCGCTTATCAGTTCTGCGATCCGCCGGCGGTGCTGTCGTTCATCAAGGCGGGCAAGCTGAAGGCGATTGCAGTGACATCGCCGAAGCGCTCGAGCTTGTTCCCCGACCTCCCGACGGTCGCCGAGGCCGGGCTGCCCGGCTACGAAGCGACGTCGTGGAACGGCGTCGTCGCGCCCGCTGCAACGCCCGCGCCGATCGTGGCGCGACTCAATGCCGAGATCAACCGCATCCTCGCCGCGCCCGACGTCCGCGCAAAGCTCGCCGACCTCGGTTACGAGCCGGTCGGCGGCACGCCCGAGGCGTTCGGCGCCTACATGGCGCGCGAGGAAGCGAAGTGGGGGAAGATCGTGAAGGCGGCGAACCTGAAGCCGTAGCGCACCCGGGCTGACCGAGAGCGAGGCATTCGAACCCGCACAGCATAGACGCAGACGGACCCAATGGTGGGCTTCGGCAGCTTCGCGTCCCGAAGCGTTCTTCGCGTTTGTTCGGTACCCCACGCTCGGGCACCCGCGCGCTGGGTTGAAGCGCGCTTCCGAATGTTGGATCAAAGCGCATTCCGCGCCGGCGAAGTGGCACGGTGGGTGCCGAGGGTGTACGCTGAGCCCCGGGGCCCGATAGTCCGCCCCGTCGCGTCGACCGCAACCGAGAGCCCGCAATGCCAGCCAGCACCACGACCGCAACCGAAGTGTTCCATCTCTTCCTGATCAAGCCGTCGCACTACGACGACGATGGCTACGTCATCCAGTGGGCGCGCTCGTCCATCCCGGCCAACACGCTGGCGGCGTTGTACGGCCTTGCCCTCGACTGTGCAGAGCGGCACGTGCTCGGAGACCGCGTCGACATCCGCATCACCGCATGGGACGAGACCAACACGCGCATCCGTCCGGACCGCATCGTCCGCCAGATACGCGAGTGCGGAGGCCGCGGACTGGTCGGCCTGGTCGGCGTGCAGACCAACCAATTCCCTCGCGCCATCGATATCGCGCGCCCGCTGCGCGCAGCGGGTATCCCGGTCTGCATCGGCGGCTTTCATGTCAGCGGTTGCCTTGCGATGCTGCCGGACGTGCCCCCCGATCTGCAGGAAGCGATGGACCTCGGCATTGCGCTGTTCGCCGGCGAAGCGGAGGGGCGGCTCGAGGACGTCCTGCGAGCCGCGTATCGTGGCGACCTGCCGTTGCTCAGCAATTACATGAAGGATCTTCCCGGCCTGGAGAACGCTGCCGTGCCTTACTTGCCGCTCGATGTCGTGCGGCGCACGAGCGGCACACGAACGAGCTTCGATGCCGGCCGCGGGTGTCCGTTCCTGTGCAGCTTCTGCACGATCATCAACGTACAGGGCCGCAAGTCGCGTTCGCGCAGCGCGGACGACGTCGAGCGGCTGGTGCGCGCGAACCTCGCGCAAGGGGTGCACAACTTCTTCATCACCGACGACAATCTCGCGCGCAATCAGAACTGGCAGCCGATTTTCGACCGCCTGATAAAGATGCGCGAGCAGGAAGGCTTGGCCATCTACGTCGTCGCGCAGGTCGACACGATGTCGCACAAGATCCGCGGCTTTGTGGAAAAGGCCGGGCGCGCGGGAGTCAACCGCGTATTCATAGGCCTGGAGAGCATCAACCCCGACGCCCTGAAAGAGGCGCGCAAGGGCCAGAATCAGATCACCGAGTATCGCGCCATGCTGCAAGCCTGGCACCGCGCCGGTGCGCTCACCTACGCCGGCTACATCCTCGGATTCCCGGGCGACACGCCCGCATCGATCGAGCGGGACATCGCCATAATCCAGCGCGAGCTGCCCATCGATCTTCTCGAGTTCTTCATCCTGACGCCCCTGCCGGGCTCGGCCGATCACAAGAAGCTCCACCTCGGGGGCGTCGAGATGGAGCGCGACATGAACCGATACGACCTCGCGCATGTCAACACGCGTCATCCCAGGATGTCCGATGACGAGCTGCTCGGCATCTATCGCAAGGCGTGGGATCTTTACTATTCAGCCGAGCACGTCGAGCAAGTGATCCGCAGGGCCAAGACGTGGGGTTACGATCCGCGCAACATGATGATCAAGCTGCTGACCTTCCACGCCGTGCCGCGCATCGAGAAAGTGCATCCGCTGGAAGGCGGCGTTTTCCGGCGCAAGTACCGCCGCGACCGCCGTCCCGGGTTTGCGGTAGAGAGCCGGGCAGCCTTCTATCCTCGCTATGCTCGCGACGTGCTGATCAAGCATGCGCGGTTCGCCCGCATGTATTGGCAGCACTGGCGAATTCTGCGTCGGGTCCAGCGCGATCAGCGTCCGTACTCGGATCTCGCGACCACGCCCGTGCAGGACCATGAATTCGCGGAAATGGAGATCTACACGGCGACGCCGGCGGCCCGGTTCGCGGTCGAGAAGCTGCGCCGCCGCAAGGCGGTGCATGGTGCGACGACAGGCTGACGCGCTCGCGACGCGGCCATTGCCACGGCGGGCCGCTTTCGCCATGACGCTTTACCCGTCGCCTACGCGTCTCGCGAGCGGAGCAAGCCCGAGGCTGCTTGTGCAGAGCGGGGTGCGCCCCAAACTTCCAACACCAGCCGGTGCGTCGCGTCCACGCGGCTCAAAGGTCCACAATGCGAAAACCACGTCGAGCGTCGTACGATCAGGATTACCGAAGAATCGATCTGCGACATAGCGGTGACATCCGCTATTGGGCAGTGATGTTGAATTGCAGCGTCGGCGAGCTGAAGAAGGCCGTGTTGCTCGTTGGACCGGTTGTCTGCGACGTGGATAACTATCTGAGGCGAATGACGATGCTGGGCTTCCGCGCCTAGCGTGCCGCTGCATCGGCTCGTCACGAGGCGCGCACGATGGCCGTGCGCGCCTTGTTCAGCGCGTGACCCGTACGGGTCGATTCCGTGAACGACTTCGGGGCTACGCAGGCGCGAGCAAGGATGCGCAAGCCTTGGCGACCGCCGCTACTTGGCCCGTTTCCTTGGATCCGGGGGTCGTTGCCCAGCCGCCCTTCTCGACGAAATCGGCCTGCGACCACGAGTCGACCTTCTTGAGCGCCGCAAGATGGCCCGGGACATCGGGACCGCGTTCGAATCTCTCGACGCAGACGGGCGCGAGCGCCAGGACGACTGCAGCGTCGGCGCGTTGCGTTGCGTCGGCTTCGGCCCTGCCGCCGGTAACCCATCCGCCCCAGGTGAATCCGACGATTGTCGCGAGAATCGCTCCGCCGACGACACCCCAAAGGGCCGGCTTCGTTTCGACTGGAATCTTCATTGTAAGGCCCTCAAAGGAATCGCAAAGAATGGCGATCGCCGCACCCAGCCCGTATGTTCGGGGCAAGACCTGCAAACCTAGTGCTGACTCGTATACGCCGACGTAACCTGGAGTCGCCTGCATTCTGAAGGCAGGTGGCGGACGTTGTATGTGCGCTGTCGTACATAGCAGCGTCTCCATTGGGAATCGGTGCGGGGCGTGCGTGCAACGTCCACCTGCTCCCGCTTCGATCGTGCGGTGCCATTGACATCCTTGCGCATGCCGATCGGTGGGTTGTGTGCGCCACCGCACCGACCACCGCAACGTGCGCGGATAGCCTGCGACGACGCCTGTCCGCTCCGCGCGGGACGTCGTCTTCCCGACGGCGATCTTCCGATCTGCGGCGCCTGTATCCGCTGCGCGGCAGCATCGACGCGTCGTCTTGGCGCAGCATCCGGGTCGTGTGTCGCGCATCGCCTTGCCTGTCGGGTCACGCGCCATCACGCTGAATCGTGGATTTGCCAGCGGAGGCCGGGAATGACCATGCCAGCGATCGCCAACCGAAACGCAAAGGGCTGTGCAATCGATGGTGAGTAGCGCGTCTGCCTTCCAGTATTTGACCCGCTTCAGATCTCGACTGCGTGCTCGTGTCCTGTCGGGCAGGCCTGTCGCCGAGGAACCGCCGCTCCGATCCGAGCTGTTCACTGCCGACCAGATGGAGCGGTACGGCAAGATTCTCGCGTCGCGGCATCGCATCACCCACCGCCGATCGCGCGACGCTCTGCTTCCGCGGCTGGCCGCCAACGAGAGCACGTTGGTGAATGTCTGCGAGGAGCTCGCTGCCGCGGTAAGAGCGAACGAGCGTGTCAGCCCCGCCGGCGACTGGCTGCTCGACAACTTCCACCTGATCGAAGAACAGATCGCGACGGCGAAGAGGCATCTGCCGCGTGGTTACACCCGCGAGCTGCCCCGTTTGGCGCTCGGCCCGTCGGCAGGTCGGCCGCGGGTGTATGACCTCGCGCTCGAGGCGATTTCCCACGGCGACGGACGGTTCGACGCGGACAGCCTGGTCAGGTTCCTGACCGCCTATCAATCCGTGACGTTTCTGCAGCTGGGAGAGCTCTGGGCCGTCCCGATCATGTTGCGACTCGCGCTGATCGAGAACCTGCGGCGCGCCGGTGTACGAATCGCCGCGGGGAGAGCCGAACGCGGTCTTGCCAACCGTTGGGCGGACCGGATGATGGAAACCGCGGAGCGAGATCCGAAGAGCGTCATCCTCGTCATCGCCGACATGGCGCGATCCGATCCCCCGACCGGAAGCGCGTTCGTGGCGGAGCTTGCGCGACGGCTGCAAGGGCAGACCGCGGCGCTTGCGCTCGCGCTGACATGGATCGAGCAGCGCCTCGCCGAACTGCATCTCACTATCGAGCAGCTGGTTCGACTCGAGAACCAGCAACAGGCCGCCGAGCAGATTTCGATCAGCAACAGCATCGGCAGCCTGCGGCTGCTGAGCGCCATCGATTGGCACGAGTTCGTAGAAGACGTGAGCGTCGTCGAGCGCGTGCTGCGCCAGGATCCCGGCGCGGTCTATGGAAGGATGGAATTCGCGACGCGCGACAACTATCGGCATGCCATCGAGCGCATTGCCAGGGCGGGTCGCCTCGAAGAGGTAGACGTAGCCCGCAAGGCGATCGAGCTGGCACGGATGAGCGCCGAAGGCGAGAGGCGCGACGGTCGATCGGCACACGTCGGTTATTACCTGGTCGACCATGGTTTGCTCGAGCTGGAGCGCATTGCCGCGGTCGACGTCTCGATGGTCGAAGCATGCCGCCGGATTGCACGACGCTTCCCGCTGCCTGTCTATCTCGGCACGATTGCGATGATTGCAGGCCTGATCACCGCGGGCCTCGCAGCGAACGCCTACGCCGCCGGACTGAGCCGGCCGATCCTGGCCCTGGTCGTCGTGCTCGCAGTGCTCGCCGCAAGCCAGCCCGCCGTCACGATCGTGAATTGGCTCGTCGCGTTGCTGGTGCCGCCCCGCGCCTTACCGCGAATGGATTTCTCGTCTGCCATTCCCGCGGGGGCGCGCACGCTCGTGGTCGTTCCGAGCATGCTCAGCAGCGTCGAGAACATCGACGACCTGATCGAAGCGCTCGAAGTGCGCTTCCTGGCGAATCGCGATGAGCATCTGCACTTCGCGTTGCTGACCGATTTTCCGGATGCAGCCGAGCAATCGCTGGCCCCCGACGATGGCCTCCTCGCCCTCGTCCAGGCACGGATCCAAGCGCTGAATCGAAAGTACCGTCGCACCGAGCCCGGGTTGGCCGCCGACCAGGGCACCGTCGCCGAACAAGGCGCCTCGGGTACCGTGTTCTACCTGTTCCATCGTCCGCGACGCTGGAATGCGCAAGCGCGCACCTGGATGGGTCACGAGCGCAAACGTGGGAAGCTCGACGACCTGAACGCGTTCCTGCGCGGCGGTGGCCCCGACGACTTCTCGCTGATCGTCGGCGAAACCGCAATTCTGTCAGAGATCAAGTACGTCATCACGCTGGATACCGATACGCAATTGCCACGCGACGCCGCGCGGCAATTCATTGGCGCCATGGCGCATCCGTTGAACACCCCCCGCTTCGATGAACCGGACAACAGCGCGAGTCGCGGGATCGTCACTTCGGGTCACGGCATCCTCCAGCCGCGTGTGTCGGTCAGCCTGCCAGGCACGAACAGGTCACGCTACGCGCGCCTGTACGGAGGTCAACCCGGGCTCGATCAGTACACCCGCACGGTTTCGGATGTCTACCAGGACTTGTTCGACGAGGGCTCGTTCATTGGCAAGGGCATCTACGACGTCGATGCGGTCGAGCGTGCGCTGAAAGGACGCTTGCCTGCGGATCGCATCCTCAGCCACGACCTGCTCGAAGGTTGCTACGTCCGGGCCGGGCTTCTGAGCGACGTCGAATTGTTCGAAGAATATCCGCCGCGCTACAGCGCCGACGTGGCCCGCCGGCGCCGGTGGATTCGCGGCGACTGGCAGCTCGTGGGATGGCTGCGTCGGCGCGTGAAGGCGCACGACGGGTCCAGCGAGCGCAATCCGCTGTCGATGCTGTCGCAGTGGAAGTTGCTCGACAACCTGCGGCGCAGCCTCGTCCCCGCCGCGCTCACAGCGTTGCTGCTCCTGGGATGGACCGTGCTGACGCCGGCGGGGTTCTGGACGGCGATCGTCAGCGCATTTGTCGTTCTGCCATTCGTCATCGCGACGCTCAGTGACGTGCTTCGCAAGGCGGCAGACGTGTCATTCGCGCAGCATATGGCCGCCGCGCAGGGCGATGGGCTGCGGCATGGCGCTCACGCACTCCTGACGCTCGCGTTCCTCCCCTATGAAGCCTATTTCTGTGTGGATGCCATCGTCCGCACGCTCGCGCGCTTGGTGATTACGCGGCGGCGGCTGCTGGAATGGAATCCATCGAGCGACGTGGACCGGGCGTTGGAGCATCGGGACCGCACCGACCTCCTTGCATCCTATCGGTCCATGGCGATTGCGCCGGCCATCGCCGCCGCTGCGTGGCTGGGCATTTCGCTGACGAATCCCGCGGCGTTGATGTTCGCCGCGCCGATCCTGCTGCTCTGGGGTGCCTCGCCCGCCATCGCCTGGTGGATCAGTCGTCCGCTCCCGCGATGGAGCAACGAACTCACGCTCGAGCAGATCCATTTCCTTCGGAAGCTGGCACGAAAGACATGGGCGTATTTCGAGAGGTATGTCGGCCCGGAGGACCATTGGCTACCGCCAGACAACGTGCAGGAGCATCCGGACACGAAGATTGCGCACCGGACATCGCCGACCAATATGGGGCTGGCTCTCCTGGCCGATCTCGCGGCTTATGACTTCGGTTATCTGTCGGCCGGACGGCTCGTCACGCGAACCACGCAGGCGCTGGAGACGATGGGATCGCTGGAGCGTTATCGCGGGCATTTCTACAACTGGTACGACACCCAAACGCGCCTGCCGCTGGCGCCTTTGTATGTCTCGACCGTGGATAGCGGCAACCTGGCCGGCCACCTGCTGACGTTGCGGCCGGGACTTGTCGCGCTTTGCGACGCCCCGGTGATCAACGCTCGATGGCTCGATGGCGTGGCCGACACGTTCGCGATCCTTATTGATGCCGCCTCCGCGGAGGGAGCCTCCTCGCTCGATCAATTCCACGCTGCGCTGCGGGTCGCGCGCAGCGCACCGACCGCGACGCTGGCCGATGCGTGGAAACAGGTCAAGGTGCTGGCCGAGCGCGCGGCCGACACCGTTACGTACTTCACCGGCGACGCAACGACGGTTCCCGCCAGTGAAACGGCCCGCTGGGCGCACGCGCTCGCAACGCAATGCGCGGATGTGCGTGACGAGCTGGCGCATCTTGCGCCATGGCTCGAGCTTCCGTCGATACCGAGCGATCCGCGCGTCCCCGGCGGAAACGGCATTCCGACGCTGCGCGACCTCGCAACGGTTAACGCAACCTTATCGGTGGTCGAACGCAACCGTGACGAAGCGGCTGCAGCGAACGAAGCCTTGGACGGGAGCGTGCAGGCCCTGATCGCATTGGGCGTCGGGCGCGCAGCGGAACGTATGTGCGTCATCGACCAACTCGCGCAGCAGACCACGGCGCTGGCCGCGATGGATTACGACTTCCTGTTCGACACATTCCGCCGGCAACTCGTGATCGGGTACAACGTCTCCGAACGCCGGTGCGATGCAAGCCACTACGATTTGCTGGCGTCAGAGGCGCGCTTGTGCAATTTCGTCGCGATCGCGCAGGGCGCGCTGCCGCAGGAGAGCTGGTTCGCTCTCGGGCGTCTGCTCACCTCGGCGGGCGGCGAGCCGGTCCTGGCTTCCTGGAGCGGCTCGATGTTCGAATACCTCATGCCGCTGCTGGTGATGCCCACGTACCGGAATTCCCTGCTCGACCAGACCTATCTCGCCGCGGTGCAGCGCCAGATTGATTACGGAAGGCAGCGGGGCGTGCCCTGGGGGATTTCGGAGAGCGCCTACAACACCGTCGATGTGCATCTCAACTATCAGTATCGTGCCTTCGGCGTCCCCGGCCTGGGACTGAAGCGCGGACTCGCTGACGACCTGGTCGTCGCGCCTTACGCATCGGCCCTCGCGCTCATGGTTGCTCCCGCGGCGGCATGCCTGAACCTGCAGCGACTGGCGACCAGCGGGTTGGCCGGGCACCTGGGATTGTTCGAGGCGATCGACTACACGCCGACGCGACAGAGGCGCGGCGAGTCGAACGCTGTGATCCGTTCGTACATGGCGCATCACCAGGCGATGAGCCTGCTCTCGTGCGCCTACGTGCTCCTCGGACAACCAATGCAAAAACGGTTCGAGTCCGACCCGCTGCTTGCGGCGACGCTGCTGCTGCTGCAGGAGCGTGTCCCCAGAGCATCGCCGCTTCACACGCATGGCGCCGCCATCTCAGAGCGCAGCGCCTCCCAGACCGGGCCGGAGCTTGCGATACGCGTGATCAACACCCCGGCCACGCCGATACCGGAAGTGCAGCTATTGTCGAACGGACGCTATCACGTCATGGTCACCAACGCCGGCGGTGGCAGCAGCCGTTGGAAGGACATCGCGGTGACCCGATGGCGCGAGGACACCACGTCGGACAGCTGGGGTACTTTCTGCTATCTGCGTGATGAGACAAGCGGGGTATTCTGGTCGACCGCCTATCAACCCACGCTGAAGCGCGCAGAGAACTACGAGGCGATCTTCTCCGAGGGACGCGCGGAGTTTCGACGCCGCGACTTCGATTTCGACCTGCACACCGACATCGTGGTGTCGCCCGAAGACGATATCGAGGTCCGGCGTGTGCACATCACCAATCGCTCGCGATCACCGCGCACGCTCGAGGTCACGAGCTACGCGGAGGTGGTCCTCGCGTCGGCCGCGGGCGACGAGATCCATCCCGCCTTCAGCAATCTCTTCGTCCAGACGGAGATCCTTCGCGCGCAGCAGGCGATCGTGTGCACCCGCAGGCCGCGCTCCCGCGAGGAGTGGGTGCCGTGGATGTTTCACCTGATGACCGTGCACGGCGCCGAGGATCATGCGATCTCCTTCGAGACGGATCGCATGCGTTTCATCGGCCGTGGCGGCTCGCTGGTTGAACCCGCGGCGATGACGGGTCCCGCCGACTTGTCGGACAGTGCCGGGTCGGTGCTGGATCCGATCGCGTCGATCCGCCGCCGCATCACCATTGCCGGCGGGTCGACGGCCACGCTCGATATGGTGACGGGCGCCGCTGACAGTCGGGATGCGGTCGTGCACTTGATCGACAAGTATCAGGACCGCCTGCTTGCCGATCGCGCGTTCGAGCTGACGTCGACGCACGGCCAGGTGGTATTGCGACAGTTGAACGCGACGGAGGCGGATTCGCAGCTCTACGCCCGGCTCGCCAGCTCCGTGATTTTCGCCAATGCGTCTTTGCGGGCCGAGGCAAGCGTTCTCGTCCGCAATCGGCGCCAGCAATCGGGCCTCTGGGGCTATGCGATCTCGGGTGACGTTCCGATCGTGCTGCTGCAAATTTCCAGCCAGTCCAACATCGAGCTGGTGCGCCAGCTGGTCCAGGCTCATGCGTATTGGCGCCTGAAGGGCATGGCGGTCGATCTGGTGATCTGGAACGAAGATCACGAAGGCTACCGGCAAGTGCTTCAGGAACAGATCGTCGGACTGGTGGCAGCGGGCATCGAGGCGCATTTCGTCGATCGGCCGGGGGGGATTTTCGTCCGGCATGCGGAACAGATATCGTCTGAAGACCGCGTGCTGTTCCAATCGGTCGCGCGCGCGACCCTCAGCGACAGCCGCGGAACCCTGGCCGAGCAGATCAACCGGCGCTCAATGGCCGAAGTGCGCGTCCCGCGGCTCGTACCGACGCGCGTTCATCGGCCAGACACGACCGCGGTAGAAGACTCGAGTGCCGGCGAGCTGCTGCTCTTCAACGGCACGGGCGGATTCTCGGCGGACGGGCGTCAATACGTCATCGCGCCGGTCGCCGGAGAGAGAACACCGACTCCCTGGGTCAACGTCATCGCAAACGCCGCCTTCGGCACGGTCGTCTCCGAAAGCGGGCTTGGCTACACGTGGAGCGAAAATGCGCATCTGTTTCGCCTTACGCCTTGGCACAATGATCCTGTAAGCGACTCAGGCGGAGAGGCGCTGTACCTTCGCGATGAAGAGACCGGGCACTTCTGGTCGGCTACCCCATGGCCTTGCGGCGGTGGCGCAGCATTCGTTACACGACATGGATTCGGCTATAGCGTTTTCGAGCAGCTCGAGGACGGCATCCGCAGCGAGCTCACCGTGTTCGTGGGGCTCGATACCGGCGTCAAGTTCTATTCATTGCTCGTAAGCAACGAGTCGCGCCGCGCACGCCGCCTGACCGCGACGGGCTACATCGAATGGGTGCTGGGAAATTCGCGGTCGAAGTCTGCCATGCATGTCACGACCGAGGTCGACGCCGACACTGGCGGACTCTATGCTCGAAACCCGTACAACAGCGAGTTTTCGAGCTGGGTCGGCTTCTTCGACGTCGATGTGCCCACCCGGAGCGTCAGTGGGGATCGCACGGAATTCCTGGGCCGCAATGGCACGATGCGCGATCCGGCCGCCCTCTATCGCGTGCGTTTGTCCGGCAAGGTGGGGGCGGCGCTGGATCCCTGCGCAGCGCTACAGGCGGGATTCGACCTGTCGGAGGGTGAGCAACGCGAGATCGTCTTCACGCTGGGCGCCGCGAGCAACGACGATGCGGCGAGCCGACTGGTACGGCGAGTTCGCGGATCGGCTGCCGCGCATGAAGCGCTCGACGAAGTCGTACGTCATTGGCGGCGCGTGCTGGGTACCGTGCAGATCGACACGCCCGATGCGGCGCTCAACGTGCTCGCCAACGGCTGGCTCGTTTACCAGACCATGGCATGCCGGCTGTGGGCGCGAAGCGGCTATTACCAGTCGGGAGGAGCCTACGGTTTCCGTGATCAGCTGCAGGACGTCATGGCACTCATCCATGCCGAGCCGGGTCTCGCGCGCGAGCAGATCGCCCTCTGCGCGAGCCGGCAATTCCTCGAAGGCGACGTCCAGCATTGGTGGCATCCACCCTCCGGGCGGGGCGTGAGGACGCATTGCTCCGACGATTACCTCTGGCTGCCATTGGCCACATGCCGGTACGTCCGGGCCACCGGCGACGCATCCGTGCTCGACGAGCCGGCGCACTTCCTCGAGGGCCGCCCGGTCACGCCGGAGGAGGATTCCTACTACGACCTGCCAACTCGATCGAACGAAACGGCAACCATCTATGTGCATTGCGTGAAGGCGATCCTGCACGGTCTGCGGTTCGGCGCGCATGGATTGCCGTTGATCGGTTCCGGCGACTGGAACGACGGCATGAATCATGTCGGGCGGCGCGGGAAGGGCGAAAGCGTCTGGCTCGCGTTCTTTCTTTGCCATGTCCTGCGGCAATTTGCTGAAGTGGCGCGCCTGCGTGGAGATGATGCGTTCGCGGTCCGTTGCGAGACCGAGGCCACGCAGCTCGGCCAGCGTATCGAGGACAACGCCTGGGACGGGCAGTGGTATCGCCGAGCTTACTTCGACGACGGCTCACCCCTCGGTTCTCGTGCGAACCCTGAATGCCAGATCGATTCGATCGCGCAGAGCTGGGCCGTACTTTCCGGTATCGGCGATGGCACACGCGCTCGTATGGCGATGAGTGCCGTGGACGCGCGCCTCGTTCACCGCGATCAGGGACTGATCCAGCTTCTCGATCCGCCGTTCGATACGTCCAGCCTCGACCCCGGCTACATCCGGGGATACGTTCCGGGCGTTCGAGAGAATGGGGGACAGTACACTCACGCCGCCATCTGGACCGCCATGGCGTTCGCGGCGCTGGGCGATGCTGCACGTGCCTGGGAACTGACGGCGATGATCAACCCCGTCAATCATGCGCGGACGGCCCAAGGCGTGGCGACGTACAAGGTCGAGCCCTACGTCGTTGCTGCGGACGTCTACTCGCTGGCGCCGCACACGGGCCGTGGTGGCTGGAGCTGGTACACGGGCTCGGCGGGCTGGATGTACCGGCTGGTGCTGGAATCGCTCCTCGGCCTCACGCTGGAGCCGGATCGGCTCCGCTTCGAACCGTGCCTGCCGCCGGCGTGGCACGGCTTCGCGTTGCGATACCGGTATCGCGAAACAGTCTATGACATCGCCGTACGACGCATCCTTGCGGAAGGCGACGAGCGCGGCGTGAGCGTGGCCGTCGATGGCGTGACACAGGAAGGTAACCTGGCGCCGCTCGTCGACGATGGACGCGAACACCGGATCGACGTAGGCGTTACGTCTCGATCCGAGGGCACGGTCGAGGTTACGCCGCTGCGTTCCCTACCGCACCGACCCGCCGCGCCCTAGGCACGATCCAACCGCCACCACCGCCTTCTCGTAGCGCGGTGCGCACGATACGACGCGGCTAGCTCAGTTCCTGGATCGCGTTCTGGATGGCGGTGGCAACGAGTTGCCGGTCGGCGGGAGAATCCGACATGATCGTCTCCCACTGAAGACGCACATAGGCGGACCGGCGCGAGCTCTTCAAGACGAGCGTCTGCAAGCCTCGTTTGTCGCCGAACGCATAATCGGTCGCATAGCCGAGAAGATCGTGGACGCCTGCCGTCCATATTCCCGCCTGGACGGCATCGATGATCCCCGCCATGCGCCGGTGAAATTCGCGGGGAACGTTCACCGTCCCGGGATCGCCATCGATTGGTGGAGATGACGCGAACATGGATACGGTTGATGCCGAGGGGATCACGAACGCGTCAAGTCGACGTCGAAGTCGAGGGCCGGCTGCGTCATGCGCGCAGGCAACGTCGACGACGTGCCGCTTTTGGCAGTTCTGCACGAACCGGGCAACGGCGTGCGCGGTTCCGTCTGGATGCTGTCGGGACGGAGCATCAGGGAGCGGCTCATCTCCATCCATTTCGATCCCAGTATCGCGGCCGGTGATCGAAGCCGCAGCAGATGCGAGCGCACAACGGCGTGATTTCTATAGCCCAGGCTCCAGTGAGGGAACCATCGCATCCCGCACAACTCGCTCCCGATCCGGATCAGCTCGCGATGCCGGTCGTCCCTTTCCAGGCAGCGCCACACGTTTTCGAGGTCCCATTCGTGACCTTCGAGGATCCCGAGGAAATGGACTCCCGTGAAGAGCAGCTTGCCGGACACGTGGTGGCGCTCATTATTGCGGCGCGAGTGCGCCGCGAGATCAACGAGGTGGGCCACGGAAAACCATGGGGATGGAACACTCGACCAAGCCAATCGACGCAGCATGATTATGTCGAACAGTATCTCCGGGATCGCAGATGATCTGTGCGATAACGCACAGAGTCGCCGATGGCGACAGCGTGCCGGCGCAGCCGCGCGCTACGCCCGGCGCCAAGTTACGGCGTCATCGCGGCGGCGACGAATGCCGTGGTCTTCCAGCCGGTGCTTCTTGCCTCATTGGGGTTTCGCGAGCTGCCGGCTCAAGACACGCTCGTAGGTCCGCAGATCCGCCCGATAACACCGACAGGAGGCTGCTTCGAGGCCCCGGCGGTCGAGAACCGACATGTCGCCCCTGCTGTATCGAATCAGTCCGCGCCGCTGCAGCGAAGCCGCCGCCCGCGTGACGCCGACACGTCGCACGCCCAGCATCAGTGCGAGCAATTCGTGCGTGATATGAAACGCGTTGGACCCCGCTCGATCACGGGTCATGAGGAGCCACCGCGCAAGGCGTCCCTCGAGCAGGTGGAAGCGAGTGCATGCTGCCATTTGGGCAAGCTGAATCATCAGCACCAGCAAGTAGCGATCCAGAACGCGGCTTAGCGTGTCACTGCGGCTCAGCATCGCGCGAAAGACGGCGGCGTCCATCCTCAAGGCGGGTCCGGCGCCTTGGACCAGCGCCTGCACCGTCGACGTGACAATGCCTAATACGAGCGGCGTCCCGAGCATGCCTTCATTGCCGACGAGGCCGATTTCAAGACGGGACGATTCGTCGACAGTCACCAACGACACGAAACCAGCCGTTGGAAAGTACACGTGCCTGATGCGGCCACCCACCTCCCAGAGGATGTCGGAAGCGACGAGATCAATCGTGTCGCACGCCTCCATGACCCGCCGGCGATCTCCTGTGGGCAAGACGGCAAGCAGGCGATTGCCGTGATCCGCCTCCCTCGCAATGAGCACGGTAAGTTCTCCGAAGTGCGCAGGACATGAAGACAGCAGGGACGGCGGATGATGCGACCGCCAGGCGGCGCCGTCTGTGCCTTACCGCACGAACTGGAAGCTGCAGCCCGTGGACCGCTACCGGGCTACATAAGGCAGGAGCCGGTCGAATTCCTTCTTCACGACCTGGTAGCACTCGCAGGATCGAGACTCGAGACCAGGGCGATCCAGCACGGTAATTCTGCCGCGGCGGTAATGGATCAATCCGGATTCCTGCAGCTTACCTGCTGCGTCCGTGACGCCCTCGCGACGTACGCCGAGCATGTTGGCGATCAGTTCCTGCGTCATGGAAAGCTCATTGGTCGCCAACCGGTCCAGGCTGAGCAACAGCCACCGGCATAGCTGCTGGTCGACCGAATGGTGCCGATTGCACACGGCGGTCTGCGTCATCTGGGTGATCAACGCCTGGGTATAGCGCAGCAACAGATGCATCATAGGGCCGAAACGCGCGAATTCGTCTTTCAGCAGCTGCGCCTTCAGCCGCACGCCGTAGCCCGCGCTTTGCACGACGGCATGGCTTGGCGTCGTCTCACCGCCCATGAACAGGGAGATGCCGAGCATGCCTTCGTTGCCCACGACGGCGATTTCCGCGGAAGCCCCATCCTCGAGGACATAGAGCAGCGAAACGATCGACGTCGTCGGAAAATAGACGTGCCGCAAGCGGGCGCCGGGTTCGTACAGGACCTCGCCCAGTGCCATGGGTATCAGCTCGAGGTGCGGCTGCAGCCGCGCGTAGTCGCCCGCAGGCAACGCATGGAGCAGACGATTCTCATGGAGACCGCTGCGTGCCAGCGCAGTCGGGCCCTTCGCCTTCACCATGACGGCGACACCTTGGACGCGGTGCGTGGTCTGCGAGCTGCCATTGCAACAGTTTAGACCTTTCGCCGTGGCGTTGTGCGGTAGCGCACACAGCAACGGACGGCCCGCCGGCGGTCAGAGCGCCGGCAAGCGGCGGCCGAGTCGAGCCGGTAACCGCCAAAAACCGTCACGAAGCGGAACGGAATCCCGCCCGACAACCGGAGCAGATCATGTCGCAAGTCGATCAACAATCGAACCGCCAGGCCGAACTGCTGATTTGCGACGCGACTACCGCGTCGGAACTGGCGAACGAGTTCTCAACGCTGCACACCACGTGCTCGCGCGGCGCATGCTCCGCGCTAGCGCAATGACGTCACCTGACGTGGTTCGCGAGTTGCTGTTCACGAAGCTCGCCGACCTCGGGCACCAAGTCTTCGTCGCGCTGCTGATCGATTCGCAGCATCGGCTTATTGAGTACATGCGAACTCTTTCGCGGCACGCTGGCGCGAACCAGCGTCTATCCCCGCGAGGTCGTCAAGACCGCACTTGCGCCCAACGCCGCGGCGATGATCTTCGCGCACAACCACCCGTCCGGAATCGCGGAACCCAGCCGGGCCGACGACATCCTGGTACAGGCGCTCAAGCAGGCACTCGCCGTGGTCGACGTTCGGGCGCTCCTCGACGCAGCAGGAGCCACTTCGACGCTGGGTCGAGCACCGACCGTAAGACCGTGTTTGGTACCGCCTCCTCGCTGCCACACACAAGCGCTATCTCAGGCGGGCACCTGCACGCCAATCACCATGAAATGTGTGACGTGGTGCGGGGAGGCTTCCCGAATCAAGACACTACGCCAGCGTTGCGTCACGCCCCATCAATGCAGTCGCGAGAGCGAACGGGACGTACGTTGTCGTCCGGCTGCAGAACCCTAGGTAAACAGAGGTGCGGCGAAATTATTTCGCGGCGTCGCGTAGCTGACGCAAGTGTCCTTCTTGCACCTGCATCTTGCCGTTAGCAAGTTGTAAGGTGCACGCTGTATGTTGCAATTTGACTTCATGCAAGACTATGCTGACGACACGTTGGCTTGCACGTCGCCGGCAAATCTCCGTCATCGATCAACGTCGCGCTCATGGGCGACGTCGGCGCTTCGAGCGGACGACTCGATTGCGGTAGTGCGCTCGAGATCAGTAGTGCAGTGACGGGCTCGCCAACGAGGGCAATGCGCGGTTTTCGCGATGAGCGCTGGACGGCTCCGATTGCGCCGTTCGATCTTGCAAGTCTGAGCCTCCAGCTGTGTGCCTCGCACGGCTTGATCGCCGGCGAGGCAGGAAAGGACACAGCCATGAAATCTGGTTCTTTGCGGTTATCCCTGGTTACCCTAAGCCTCATTGGAGCCGGTGTGACGGCACCGGAATTCGCAGCGGCCGCGACGGTGGCCAACCCGCTCTGCCCGAGCGAGACCGCCTTTTTTGGCCCGGGCAATGGAGAGGACATCACCGTACCTGCTGGATTCAAGGTGTCGGTTTTCGCGTCCGGCTTGAACATGCCGACCGGCATCGCATTTCTTGGGAGCGCAAACCATTTCTCGGTTTTCGTCCTCGAGTCGGGGCACGGCCTACCGAGCAAATGCAATGAGCAGGACTCGTGGCCGGGAAGCGCCGCTACGAACCCGTTCACACCTGATATCCTCGTGTTCGACCAAAACGGCAAAAAGATTGCCGGGCCGCTCGCCAAACCAGGTGTTGCCGCCAGCGGTCTGCAGCCGGCCGGCCCGGCGGTCGATATCGCGTTCGAACGTGGCTTCCAAGGCGGCCGTCTTTTTGCGACTGACTCGAACCAAGCCACCCATGGAGGCGGTCAGAACAGCAGCTCACGCATCGTCATCGTGGACGTCAGCAGCGGTAATGTGACCCCTTTCATCGTCAATCTGCCTACGGGCGATCACCCGACCGAACAACTCGCATTCAAGGAAAACTGGATCTATTGGTCACAGGGATCGACGACCAACAGCGGCGTCGTCGGTCTCGATAACAACGATGGCAAGAATCAGCCGGATATCCCCTGCCAGGACATCACGCTGAGCAACAATGTCTTCCCATCCAGTATCACTCCTTTCGTAGCGACGAGCGGGTATTCACCGTTCGGCGTGCAGCAACCGGGCGCGACGATCGCTGCGTTCACGAATACGCAGAATCCCGCGCTCTCCAGGCAGGGCGTTTGCGACGGCGCCACACTGCGGGCGAGTCTCAACAATCCGAACGTGATCCAGCCTGTCGGATGGGGCCACCGAAACGGCTACGCCATCCGTTTCGCGCCGAACGACCATCCGCTGCGTGGTCAATTGCTTGTCGGCGAGGATGGCCCCGATGAGCGCGGTGCGCGGCCGTCGAACGGCGCGCCAGAGGTGCTTTCCGTCGATCAGCAGAACCCCGACGGCACCCCGGTCTATCACGGATGGCCTGATCGCTACGGCTTCCTCGCCTCGAGCCAAGCCGTGTTCAACCCTGTCGGCGGAGCATCCGACGATCTCTGCGTCTTCGATGCCGGCAATCCTCCGAGCTTTTGCACGCCCGCGAGCCTCGCGAACATCCTCAAATTCGACGTTCCGGCCCGCAATGTTTTGGCCTTTCCACCGGCACCGATCGTCGCGCCGTTGGCGCTGGAAGCAGCCGATTCATCGTTCACCGGCATCGATTTCGTCCCAAGATCGTTTGCCAAAGGGCCGGTCCTGGCCGGCGCGGCGCTCTATAGCCTCGAGGGCGACTTCGGATTCTCGGCGCCGAATGCGACGGATCCGGCACCGGAAGTCGGCCACGAAATCAAGCTGATCAACTTCAACCAGGACTCGGGTGCGCTGTCCCTGTCGTTCCAGAATTTCGCACGCAACAATACTGGCGATCAGGCATTCATCAGCGCTACGCACCATGCCGGGTTCAACCGGCCGACGAATATCAGGTTCGGCCCTGATGGCTGTGCTTATGTCGTCGATTACGGCGCAGTGCGGGATCCCGGCGGCGGCCCCGGTGGCGATACTCGTTTTGCAAATGCCGCGGATGCACCGCTCGTGCAGATCCCGGGCACAGGCGTGATCTTCAAGATCTGCCCGCAATAGTGCTCGAGCGTCGGGAGCGGGTGGTTTCCGCTCCCGACAATCCCGGGATTCTGTCGCGTGGAACCCCGTCCCTGGGTCTGGGCGCCCTACTCGGTGTCACGGCGGCGCTGCAACTTCTCGCGCCTTATGCATCAGCCATTCAGTGCGAATCCGCCGCCGTCTGCGGTGGCAGACCGTCGGACGCACGTCCGGGACCGACGTCCAATCCACATGGCGCGTGACTCGGCCTTCCCACCGCTTCGAACCATGTCATCGCCCGCGATGATCTTTTCCGATGGCTGACAACGCACGGGGCGACCGCGTACCGGAATAAGGGCCGACGATCGCCTGTTACGGAATCCAAAGCATGCATGCAGCAAGCGTTAGACAGGACGTCCGAGTGTCCGACAGCGGCTGCGCCGGACAGGTTGTGCGGCTTCTACAGGAAGGAGTTACCGTGAGAAATCAACGTTCTTGTGTTGGGCGGTGGTGCACGCTGCAGCTCCTTGCGTGCACCTTGGGATTGATTCTCAGCGCGGCGGCCGACGCCGATGGCAACTACATCGTTCACAATCTCGTTTCAAACCAGCCGGGTGTCGCCGACCACCAGGATCCCAATCTTAGGAACGCTTGGGGCATCGTCTTCGGCCCAACCAATCCTGTGTGGGTGTCCGATAACACCAGCGGCGTATCGACGGTTTATGACGGCAGCGGTAACCTGCTGCTGACCGTGACGATTCCCGGAGGTGCGAACACTGGGATAACGTTCAACCCATCCGCGAACGACTTCCCAATCACCTGTGGCTCGCCTCCTACCACAGCATCAGCGCTTTTCCTCTGGGCGACCGAGAACGGCACAATTGCCGCGTGGAGAGCAGCCTGCGGCTCGACCGCAGTCGTCCCACCCACCGCTACAAGTCCAAACGCGGTCTACAAGGGCATCGCCATCGCCGGAAACGGCAACCAGGATTTCCGGCTGTTCGCCGCCGACCTCTTCAACGGCAAGATCGACGTATTCGACTCCACCTTCAAGCCGACGACCGTTCCTGGCGGCTTCGTGGATCCGAACCTGCCGCCAGGCTTTGCACCTTTCAACATCATGAACCTTCAGGGGAACCTGTACGTCGCGTACGCGTTTCACATGGCAGGCGATCATGATGAAACCGCCGGCCCCGGGCTGGGGATCGTTGATGTCTTCGATGCCAACGGTTTTCTGATCAAGCGTGTAGCCACGCGCGGCAAGCTAAATGCCCCATGGGGTATGGCGATCGCTCCCGCGGGTTTCGGCGAGTTCAGCGGCATGCTTTTGGTCGGCAACTTCGGCGATGGTCGAATCAACGCGTTCGACACAAATGACGATGAGTTCGCTGGGCAGATGCGAACCGGCAACGGCCATGTGCTGGTGATCGACGGGCTTTGGGGGCTCGCTTTCGGGAACAACTTCCGCGGTCAACCGGCTACCACGCTGTTCTTCGCCGCCGGTCCAAACGACGAAAACGACGGGCTCTACGGGACGATCGTGCCTGCCCCCAACAAGGGTGAAGGAGACGACGAACAAGGAAACAACGATGGAGGTCACTAGCGCCGTGGCAAAGAAGGAATCACGGCACTTGCAGGAACACTGACAACTCCGACTGGAGCGTGACAGACGCCGCGACGAGTCGCGGCGTCTTCATCTTTGCGGCTCGCTGCGGAGTATTCGGTATGTCTGCGTGGACTCGCGAAACACGCCTTCCTTGCGCACGTCGATCACGCAAGGCGATTGCGGCGTGTCCAGCGCGGAGCACGAAGCGGCGGTGGCGATCGGAGACGTCATAGCAGTCGCGCCGTTCGCTGTCGGTAGCAGTTGCGATGCCGGACTCTGTCTACGATCTCGAATGCTTCTCGACGTTGATCTTGTCGAGCGCGGCCTTGACGCCGGCTGCGATCCTGCTCACGTCGTCATTGCCCCAGAAGTGCAGGAAGAACAAACGCGGCTGATCGTTCAGCATGTGATTGTGGATCGCGGTAATTTCGATACCGTGCTCCCGCAGCGCCTTCACCACCGGATTGACTTCTTTGGCGATGAGCACGAAATCGCCGGTCGTCGCTACCTTGCCGGCGCCGGTTGGCTGGAAGTTGATGGCGTTCGCCGATCCCATCGCTTCGGGTACGTCCATGACGCCGTCACGGACGCGTTCCGCGCGCGGGATGCTGAATTGATACACGCCGGCATTGACCTTCCCCTTATGACCGAGCGCCTTGTCGATGGCCGCCGTATCGAGGTCAATGGACGCGCTCGCGGGGGCTGCGTACGCACCGCCCGCGTTCTCCATCGGTGTCTTGGTCTCCGCAAGGGCCGCATGCAGCGTGGTCGCGAGCTTGACTGGATCGCCATGGCCGAGCACATGCATGTACATGGTGAAGGGCTCGTTGCGTAGCAGGTGGTTGTGCAGCGCCGCGATCTCGATTCCGCCCTCCTCGAGCTTCGTCATGACGGGTGTCACTTCGCTCATCAGAAGCACGAGGTCGCCCATCACAACGCCTTGGCTGCCCGTCTTTCGAAACGCGAGCCATGAACCGAGCGCGAATGCCGGCTTGATCTCCACGCTGTCCAGCATGACTTTGAGATCGCTGCGCGCAAGACCGACGCGATAGACCCCGCCCGGCATCGCGGTCCCGCTCTTGCCCAGCGCGTCACCCACGGCCTTCATCCACTCGGGATCGGTCCCCAGGGCGGACGATGAAATAAGCGTGGCGAGCGCCAACGCCGCCAGGCTGAAAAATGAGCGCATGCGACACCTCGTACTGGTAAGTTGGTTCAGCGGCCCATTGCAGGGGTGTAGCTGAAGTCGTCGAATGCCGTCACGCTGTCGGCCTTGGTCCAGATGCCGACTGCGCCGGCTCCGTTGATGTGATCGTCCTGCTGCTCGATGTAGACCTTGCCGTCGAACGAGACGCGAATCGATTTTCCGGCGAAGTCCACCTTCAACGTGTGCCATTGGTTCTTCGCGACCGGCGCATCGACGTACTTGATCGTGATGCGCCGTCCGTTGGTGGTGTGGTAGAGCGAGACATTGTTCTCGAGCGCGTTGGCGCGTGCGACGTAATAGTTGTCGCCATCCTTCCAGCGCCAGACGAGGCCGCCGGCCGCATCCTCGCGCCCGGAGATGGGCTTGAACTTGACCTCGACCGAACCGTCCTCAATCAATACGTCGGTCTTCACGCACCACGGGAACGTTCCGCTGCCGGATTGCTTGAGCACGTTCGGTCGGCTCGGCGCGGTATCGTCCTTCTCGATTGCCCATTTCGGCGCGCCGCGCCCCGTCACGCCTGCCTTCCAGCCGGACGGTAGCGTCCCAGCCTGTTCCTGATCGAAGTTGAACGTCTCCGCCATTGCAGCCCCCTGCAGAAGTCCAAGCATGCACGCCCCGGCGATCAGATTTGGTATGAGTCGATCCATGATCGTCACGCTTGGGCGCATCGGCGCGCGCGCTCCATGCGTTCGAGCAGCGCTTCCCATCGAATGTTCTGGAGGAACGCATCGATGTATTTCGCCGCCGCCGCGCCGAAGTCCATCTGATACGAAATGCTCGTACATGTCCATGACGAGCAGTGGCATCGTTGCGGCTGCACCCTGCATGTGGTCCCACAGCCAATAGTTCTCGATCTGACCCGTGTAGGCGTTGTAGCCAAGCACCACCCAAGTGGCTTCAGTGCTTCGGCCACGACGATCGCCGACTTGCCGTCCGGCGTGAAATACATATTGTTGGGATCGTCGAACGCGACCGGCGTTCCCGGCTTCGCGGTGTGCGGATCGATGGGGTCACGCTGCCGGTCTTGCGGTGCTCCGCGTCGTTGTTGACCCGCAAGTCTTGAGGTCCCCGATCAAGACTTACGAGATTCAACTGCTCTCCTGCTCAATGACGATAGATGGCCAACTTCGCCGGCACACCGCTCAGCTCGCTCGCGGTGACAGGCTTCGACGACGTGCCAGCCATCGAAGCGCCGTGACGAGCGCGCAGGATCGAGCAGCCGGCGATACATCGCCTTGATCAATGCCTCATTGTCCTGGTCCGCGACCCATACAGCACCAAGCGGCACGCGGGCTGGAATGGGCGAATTGTCCCGCAAATTGTCCCGCACAGCCGCCTGGGAGGAGCACCCGCGTCCGCAAATGCCCGCCGCGATTCGGCTACACGACTACGCGGCGACCCTAAAGCAATTTGAGGTCAAGCCCTAGTCTGACCTTGCCAGGACGGTTCCGTTGTCGCGATCCGCAGGCCTATCAGCAAACGGTGTCCGGGAAGCGACGGCATGCCTGCGCACGCCCGTCAGACACCCCACCGCAGCGCGGCCGTGTGCACGGGCGCGTCCCACAATGCCGTCAGATCATCGTTCAATACGGTGACGGTGACCGAGCATCCCGCCATGTCGAGCGATGTGACGTAATTGCCGACGAGGCTCCTGCGAACGTCGAGTCCACGTCCGGCGAGCTGGCGTGAAGCGGCGTCGTACATCACATGGAGCTCGAGCAGCGGTGTCGCGCCGAGACCGTTGACCATCAGCAGCACCTCGGAGCCCGGCCGCAGATCGAGATCGTCGACGATCGTCCGCACGAGCTCCTCCGCGATCTCGCCGGCGGGCATGAGGGCGACGCGTCGGCGGCCGGGCTCTCCATGGATGCCCACGCCGACCTCCATCTCGTCGTCGGCGATGTCGAACGTCGGCTTGCCGACCGCGGGAACCGTGCAGCTCGTGAGCGCGACACCCATCGAGCGCGTGGCGCCGTTCACCGCTGCGCCGAGACGCTTGAGTGCGCCGAGGTCGGCACCCGCCTCGGCGGCAGCGCCGACGACCTTCTCGACGACCACCGTTCCTGCGACACCGCGCCGGCCCCCGCCCTGCGCCGAGCTTTCCACGGCCACGTCGTCGTCGATGACGATCGTCTCGGCGCGCGCGCCGCACATCTCCGCGGCGAGCGCAAAATTCATCACGTCGCCGGCGTAGTTCTTCACGATGAAAAGAACGCCTGCACCGGTCTCGACCACTTCCGCGGCCGCCACCATCTGATCGGGCGTCGGCGACGTGAACACCTGGCCCGGACATGCTGCATCCAGCATGCCGCGGCCGACGAACCCCGTATGCAGCGGCTCGTGACCGCTGCCGCCGCCGGAAACGAGCGCCACCTTGCCGCGCGTCGACTGCCTGCGGCTCACGAAGCGGAACTCGCGGTCGAGCGCCACGATGTCACGATGGCATTGCGCAAAGCCGGACAGGCTTTCGCGCAGCAACGTCTCGCTGCTGTTCATGAATTTCTTCATGACCCCTCCTTCGCGCGGCCCCTCTATTTCCGCTCGATCAGGCGCAACACGCGCTGCAGCATCTCCTTGAGCAGCTCGTCCAATTGCTTGTTCTTCTCACGGTCGCGAAGGTCCGGCACGCGCAGCACGATCTCGCGCCAGCGCGCCTCGCCGGAATTTCCCGGCGCGCGATGCGGATGCGCACGCCGATAAACCTCCATGAACTGCGCCTTCTCGCCCGCGAGGAAGTGGCAGATCTCGAAGATGCGCTCGATGTGCGCGGCCGGAATCGGGACGCTGTAATTGGGATTGGTGATCTGGGAGATGAAGCTGCGGTTCTTGCCCAGGGACTCGGCCAGGCGCAATCGCGTTCCGGCGGGACGATTCTCGAGCACCTGCTGCAGGATGCGCTTGTATTCGGCGACGGCGGACGGATCCGCTACGGCGCGTGAAGGCACCTCTTTCACGCGAACGGCGCTCCCTTGGGCGTCGCGACCCGATGGCGTGCGATGGCGCTTTTCACGCGTGCCACCGAGACCGGCGCAACCGAAATGCTGCGCAGGCCGACATCGAGGAGCGCGGGTACGCAGCGCTCGTCGCTCGCCATGTCGCCGCACAGGCTCACCGGGATGCGATGCGCGCTCGCGTGCTCCACGACGTCGTGGATGAGGCGCAGCACCGCAGGCTGCAATGGATCGTGCAGCGGCGCAAGACGGCTCGAGTCGCGGCTGCTGGCCGTCAGGTACGCAATGAGGTCGTTGGCGCCGATCGACAAGAAATCCGCGTCGAACAGGTCGATCGCGAGCGCCGCCGCTGGGACTTCGACCATCATGCCGAGCTCGGGGACCGCATGCTCGACGCCCTCCTTGCGCAAACCACGAACGGCGCTGTCCAGGAGCGCCCGGGCACGATCGAGCTCGCGCGGCGACGTTACCATCGGCACCATGACTTTCAGCGGTCCCCGCGCGGCCGCGCGGGCGAGCGCGCGCAACTGCGTGGTCAGCACCCCGGGATGAAGCAGTGAAAGCCGAAGTCCGCGCATTCCCAGAAAAGGATTGGGCTCGCGTTCAATCGTGTAGCCCGTGATCGGCTTGTCCCCGCCGGCATCGAGCGTGCGTATGGTAACCGGCCGACCGGCGGCCCAACGCAGGATGCAGCAATACGCGAGGTACTGCTTTTCCTCGTCCGCGAGATCGGCCGCATTGCGCAGGATGAGCTCCGTGCGGACGAGGCCGATGCCGTCGCAGCACGCCGGGTCGAGGCGTTCGAGCTCGCTCCCGTCCGCGACATTGATCAGGAGCTGTACACGCTCTCCGCTCGCGGCGATCGCCGGGGCATTGACGTAGCGCTCGGCTTCGGCCCGGGCAATTCCGGCACGCTGCTGCCGGGATGCGAAATCGACCGCCAGTCTGCTGTCCGGCGAGACCACCAGCATGGCATTGTCCGTGTCGATCAACGCTTCGGTATGACCGCGCAGATCGGCTTGCTCGATGCCGATCAACATCGGCACGCCGCGCGCGCGCGCGAGCATCGCCACATGGGAATTGGGGCTTCCATGGGTGAGCGCCACGCCGCCGCCGTCCCACGCGATCTCCAGGAAGCGCGACGGCGGCAGATCGGCCGCGACGACGATCGACCCGGGCGCGATCGCGATGGCGTCGGCGCCGCCGAGCTTGCGCAGCACGCGATCGCGCATATCGCGCAGATCGGAAGCGCGGGCACGGAAATACAGGTCGTCGGCTTCGTGATACTCGCGTATCTGCAGATCCATCGCATCTCGCCACGCCTGCTCCGCGGCGGCACCCGCTTCGAAGGCCGCGAACGCGGGCTCGGTCACGACCGGATCGGCGAGCATCGCGACCTGGAAGGCCAGTATCGCCTGCGCTTCCGCGTCGCCGGCCCGCTCCATCAGCGCAACGAGCTCCGCGCTTGCGGACGCAATGGCGGCGTGCATCCGGCTCGATTCCTGATCCACGCTGCCCCGCTCGCGCGAAGGGAGCGGACTTTCATCGGCGAGCACGACCAGCCGGCCGCGCGCGAGCCCGGGCGAGACCGGCGTTCCGCGCAGGCAGACGACGGCCGCCGTATCACGCTCCATTGCCGTCGTCGGTGAAATCGCTTTCGACCAATCTCGCGAGCGCGCTCGCGGCTTCGGCGGCGTCGCCGCCCTCGGCGTCGAAATACAAGGTGGCCATGTACGGCGTCTTCGTCGCCATGACGCGCGCGATGCTCTTCGCGTCGATCCACGGACCCTGCTCGGCGAGCGCGATCCATACCGCGGACTCGAAGCGCTTCGCAACCTGCGTGAGCTTGATTGCCGGTCGCGCGTGCAATCCGCCCGCGTGCGTGAGCACGGCGCGCGACCGGGCACGCGGGAGGCCTGCCTTCATCCGTTCGCTCGTCATCGCGAGTACAGCTCCTCAGCGGCGCGGCGCACGCGCTCGAGCGTTGCGCCGCTGCTCGATTCGGTCGCCGCCATCACCGCGCCCTCGACGATGGGGCCGTTGCACACGACGATCCTGGCGCGGCGCTTCTCGGGCATCATCTCGATCGCCATCTCGCTGTTCGTCTCCGCGCCGCCCATGTCCACCATGATCACGACGCCGGAATCCGACCACGCGAGCTCGAGCGCCTTGACGACCGCCTCGACGCTGGTGCCGAGGCCGCCGGCGGGGTTGCCGCCGCACCACGCGAGCGGCACGTGCGTGCCGACCATCTGCCGCACCATGTCAGCGGCGCCTTTCGCCACGTCGGGCGAATGCGACACGATCACGATGCCAACGTTCTTCGCCATCCGCTGCTCCGATCCGACGCTAGAGTCGCGTTTCGAGGAAATCGCATACGGCGCCCACGATCAGCTCCGACGAGCGCGCGCCCGGGTCCATGTGTCCCTGGCTGCGCTCGCCCAGAAACGACGCGCGGCCGCGACGCGCCACCATCGGAATCGTTGCGACGGCGGCTTCGTGCGCGTGCTCGCGCACCGTGCGCAACGAGGCCGGACCATCGGTCGCGCGCAACCGGTCGAGCGAAGGCACCAGCACGTCGAGCATCGTTTTGTGCCCGACGTCGGATCGTCCGAGCGTCTTCAGCACGCCGATCGCGTGCTCGCATGCAGCGACGACGCGCGCCTTGCTGAGCTCTTCAGGCCCGCAAAGATGTTGCCCGATCGTGGCGAACAGCTTGCCGTACAGCGGCCCCGAGGCACCGCCGACGCTCAGGATCAGCGTCTTGCCGACTTCGCTCAGCGCCTGGTCGATCGGGTGCGCGGCAATGACGTCGATCTTTGCGAGCACGGCCTTGAAGCCGCGCTCGAGGTTGACGCCGTGATCGGCGTCGCCGATCGCCCGATCGAGCTCGGTCAGCTCGTCGGCGTGGCCGATGACCGTGTCGGCGACCGCCTGGATCATGTCCCGCGTCGTGCGCTGATCGAAGTTCACCGCATGGCCCTAATGCGCGGCCGCCAGCGTGCGCCCGGCCGCGTCGAAATACAACGGTTGGCGCAGCGAGACGCGCGCGCGCCGGCCGGGGTGCCACTGGGCGTCGGGTGACGTGAGCGTGACCAGCCGATGGCCGTTAAGGCGAAGGTGAAGAAAATTTTCGCTGCCCAGGTGCTCGACCATGACGACTTCCGCCGCCCCGTCGTCGGCTGGGGTCAGCTCCACGTGCTCGGTCCGCGCGCCGACGTTGACTGCTCCGTCCGGCGCGCCGCTCGCGGGAAGCGCGTCGACCGGCAGCAAATTGATGCCGGGTGAGCCCAGGCGCGCCGCGACGTAGGCGTTGACCGGCCGCTCGTAGATTTCGCGCGGCGTGCCGACCTGCACGAGTCGCCCTTCCTGCAGTATGCCGATGCGGCTCGCCATGGTCATCGCCTCGGTCTGATCGTGGGTGACGTAGAGCATGGTCGCGCCGAGATCGGCCTGGATGTGCTTCAGCTCCACGCGCAGCTCGGCGCGCAGCTTGGCATCGAGCGAAGACAAGGGCTCATCCATGAGATAAATCGCGGGCCGCCGCACGAGCGCGCGGCCGATCGCCACGCGCTGCATCTCGCCGCCCGAAAGCCGCGTCGCCGCATTGGCGAGCTTGTGGTCGATGCGCACCAGCTCCGCGACACGGGTGACACGCTTCCTGATCTCGGTCTCGTCGACGCGCCGGGCCGGGGCGCGCAGCGGAAAGGCGAGATTATCGTACACGGTGAGATGGGGATAGAGCGAGTACTGTTGGAACACGAACGATACGTCGCGCAAGGCCGGAGGCTCCGACGTCGCGTCGCGGGCGTCGATGGTAATGATGCCTGCGTCCGGCTTTTCGAGACCGGCGACCAGGCGCAGGAGCGTCGTCTTGCCGGCGCCGGTCGGCCCGAGCAGCACGACCAGCTCTCCGCTCGGAACTGCGAGGCTCACGTCCCTGACTGCTTCTACGCTGCCGAAGCGCTTGGTTACGCGATCGATGATGACTTCAGCCATGGAGGGTTCCCTCGAACAGATCGCTGTGCAACGCGCGTCCCGACACTGCATCGAACACGACCAGTCGCTCCTTCGCAAACCGCAGCCCAACCTGTTCCCGGATGCGTGCTTTGCGCGAAGACGGGATCCGGGCTTTCACCGGGCCGTGCTTGGTGTTCACCGTCACGACCTGCATCGTGCCCATGTACTCGGCGCCGAATACCTCGCCTCGAATCCCGCCGTCATCGACGAGCTCGACATGCTCGGGTCGCACGCCGAGCGCGACGTCGCCGTCCGCGACGCCTTCGTGCAACGCCGGGACGGCAATGCTTTCCCCGTTGAGCCGCACCGACTCGGCGCCAGGCGCAACGCTGGCGTGGAACCGCAGGAAGTTCATGGGGGGGCTGCCGATGAATCCCGCGACGTGCATCGTGCGCGGCCGATCGTAGATCTCCTGCGGCGTCGCGATCTGGTCGACCACACCGTGATTCATCACCGCGATGCGGTCGGCCATCGCCATCGCCTCGACCTGGTCGTGGGTGACGTAGACGGTCGTCGCATGGATGCGATCATGCAGCGCGCGCAGCTCGACGCACATGAAATGCCGGAACTCGGCGTCGAGCGCGCCGAGCGGCTCGTCCATCATGAAGGCCTTGGCCTTGCGCACGATCGCGCGGCCGAGCGCCACGCGCTGGCTGTCGCCGCCGGACAGTCCCGAGACGGGACGATCGATCAGGTGCTCGATGCGCAGGAGCTTCGCCACCTCCTCCACGCGCGCGTCGATTTCGCGCCGCGGCACGCCCTGGCACTTCAGGGGAAACCCGATGTTGCTGCGCACATTCATGTGCGGATACAGCGCGAACAGCTGGAAGACGAAGCCGATGTCGCGCTGCGACGCGCGCTTGTACGTCACGTCGTCGCCGTCGAGCAGCATCCTGCCGGACGAGGGCAGCTCCAGTCCGGCGATCATGCGCAGTGTCGTCGTCTTGCCGCAGCCCGAAGGGCCGAGCAGCACGAAGAACTCGCCGTCCGCGATGGAGAAGGACGACGCGCGCACCGCGATGAAGTCACCGAAGCGCTTCTGCAGGTTTTCCAGGCGGATCTCGGCCACGGCCTACTCCGGGAAGTGACTGGTGACGATGAACGCGACCGTTCCGGCCAGAATCACGGCGAACGACCACGTGAAAAGCTCGAGCGCGAACGGCTGCACTTGCATCAGGATGCCCACGCCGATGGCGACCGCCGATGCGTTCTCCCACGGCCCGCGGCGCAGCGCGCGTCGCGGGCGAGCGATACCTTTGGCGTGCTGCGTCATTTGCGAACCGCTCCGAAGGTGATGCCGCGCAGAAGATGCTTGCGCAGCAGCACGGTGAAAAAGACGATGGGGATGATGAACAGCGTCGTACCGGCCGCCACCGCAGGCCAGTCCTGCCCGCCCTCGCCGATGATGAATGGGATGAACGGCGGCATCGTCTGCGCCACGCCGCTGGTCAGCAGCACCGCGAACGCGTACTCGTTCCACGCGAAGATCAGGCAGAACACCGCAGTTGCCGCAATGCCGGTCGCCGCCTGCGGCAGCACAGTCTTCACGAACGCCTGGAGACGCGTATAGCCGTCGACCAGCGCTGCCTCCTCGTACTCGCGCGGGATCTCGTCGATGAAACCCTTGAGCAGCCACACCGCAAGCGAGACGTTCACCGCCGTGTACAGCAGGATCATGCCGAGATGCGTGTCGGTCATGCCGAGCTGGCGGTACATGAGGTAGACCGGTATCGCCACGGCGATCGGCGGCATGAAGCGCGTGGACAGGATGAAGAACATCAGATCATCCTTGAGCCGTATCTTGAAGCGGGAGAACGCATAGGCCGCCAGCGTGCCGAGAAACACCGCCAGGAACGTCGAGCCGAAGCCGATGATCAACGAGTTCATCAGCCGGCCGGGCGTCTTCGAGGGGCCCGCGATGACCATCTCCCGATCGCGCGCGGCCTTGTCGCAGTAGCCCGACGCCGGCGGCAGGCTGGCCATGTACTCGGGCGTCTGCCGCGAGCGGATGGTGAACAGATTGCAGTAGCCTTCCAGCGACAGCTCGGAGGCGATCTTCGGCGGATAGGCGATGGAGTCGGTCGGCGTCTTGAAGCTGGTGAGGAAGATCCACAGGAGCGGAGTGATCGTCAGCAGCGCATACGCTGCGACGATCGCGCCGGAGATCCACTTGGCGCGGTCCGACGCCTCGACCACGGAATGCGCTGTCGCCTGGCCGTTCATCGGCGGCCTCCGATCTTCCGTACTCTCTCCAAAGCCGAAGAGTCGGCCGCGGCGACTCGCGCGCGAACGGCCCTTCGGGGCTTGGCTTCGCCTCGCGCGCTCATCGCTGCTTCACCTTGTTCAGCACCTTCACGTAGATGTTGGCCGCACCGAACACGGTGAGAAACAGGATGATCGCGAGCGCCGACGACCAGCCGGTCTGCCATTTCTCGAAAGCCGCGCGCTTGAGCGTGATCGAGACGGTCTCGGTGAGGGAGCCGGGACCGCCGTTGGTGAGGAGGTTCACCATGTCGAACATCTTGAAGTTCTCGATCGCGCGGAACAGGACGGCCAGCATCAGGAACGGCATGACCATCGGCAGGGTGATCGACCAGAACCTGCGCCAGGCCGAGGCCCGGTCGACCTCGGCTGCTTCATAGATCGAATCCGGAATGGACCGCAGGCCGGCGAGACAGATCAGCATGACGTAGGGCGTCCACATCCACGTGTCCACGAGCACGATGGTCCACGGCGCGAGCTTCACGTCGCCGATCATCTGGAACGAGCCCGGATCGACGCCCCCGACCCATGCGACGATGTAGTTGAACAGGCCGATCTGCGGCTGCAACAGGAAAGTCCAGAAGTTGCCCACCACGGCCGGCGACAGCATCATCGGCAGCAGGATCACGGTCGTCCACAGGCTGTGGCCGCGGAACTTGCGGTTGACGAGCAGTGCGAGGCCGAACCCGATCAGCACCTCGAACAGGATCGACCAGAAGACGAAATGGGCCGTCGTCTGCATGGCGGTCCATATGTCGGGGTCCGTCAACAGGTCGACGTAGTTGTCGATGCCGACCGTGCGGTACTGCACCCATCCCATGTTCGCCTTGTAGTTGGTGAACGACATGTAGATCGTCCACAGCAGCGGGAAGATGTTGATGGCCAGCAGCAATGCGACCGTCGGCGCGATGAACAACCACGCGATCGCGCGATCGGACATGCCGCCGAGCCGAGACGTCGTCGAGGACGTTGCCGGCGTCATCGCAATGGCGGTCGTTTCCCTGAAATCGGCGAGCGTGGCCACGATCGGCTCCTCCGGTCTAGATGCCCCAGCGCAGCGCGGGCGTGCGCACCGGCGTGTCCCAATGGCGCCGGATCTCGTCGTCGAGCGTGCACAGCGTCAGCGATGCACCCGCCATCTCGAGCGATGTGGTGACGTTGCCGATCAGGGAACGCGCGACACGCAGACCCCTGCGCTCGAGCCACTGCCGCGCCGAGTTGAACAGGAGATACAGCTCGCCAAGCGGCGTGCCGCCGAGGCCATTGACGAGCACCAGCAGCTCGGTGCCTCGTGGCGGTTCGAGGTCCGCGACGATCGTCTCGAGCAGCTCGCTGCTGATCGCGTCGGCCGATGCGAGCTTCGCCCGGCGTCGCCCCGGCTCCCCGTGGATGCCGACGCCCACTTCCATCTCGTCGTCGCCGAGCCTGAAGGTCGTCGTGCCGGCGGCGGGCACGATGCAGCTCGTGAACGCCACGCCCATCGACGCGGTGCACTCGGCGACCCGATCGCCGAACGCCTTGCACTCGGCCAGGTTCGCTCCAGTCTCGGCGAGGCTGCCCACGACCTTTTCGACGATCACCGTCCCGGCAACGCCACGCCTTCCCGTCGTGTGGCTGGAGTTCTCGACGGCGACGTCGTCGTTCACCAGCACCGTCGCGTTATGCACGTCGCACATCTCGGCCGCCATCTCGAAATTCATGACGTCGCCGGAATAGTTCTTGACGACGAAGAGGACGCCGGCGCCCGTGTCCGCGGCTTCGGCGGCGGAGACCATCTGGTCCGGCGTGGGCGACGTGAACACTTGGCCCGGACACGCTGCGTCCAGCATGCCGTAACCGACGAAGCCCGCATGCAGCGGCTCGTGTCCCGAGCCGCCGCCGGAGACGAGAGCGACCTTCCCTTGCGTCAATTGCCTGCGGCGCACGAAGACCGGCTCGCTGTGGAGCGTTATCACGTCGTCGTGCGCGGTCGCGAAGCCGGCGAGGCTCTCGCTCAGGAAATCGTCGACGCGGTTCATGAGCTTTTTCACGGCTGTCGCTCCTTACCGATATGCTTGGCCGATGCGTTCGCACACGGCCGCGATCATGATTTCGCTCGACCGTGCCCCCGGATCGATGTGTCCGAGCGAGCGCTCGCCGAGGAACGACGCTCGGCCTTTGGTCGCCAGCATGTCGCGCGTGGCGAGCATCCCGCGCGCCGCTTCCTTCGGCAGCTCGGCGAGAATCACCGGCACGGACGGCTCGCGGTCAGCGAGCTCGCTGAAGCGCTCGGCGACCGGGAGCAGCACGTCCATCATCGTCTTGCTCCCCTTGCCCGTCTTGCCGCGGTCCTGCACCGCTTGCACGCCTGCCGCGTACATCGTTGCGTAGTCGCGCGGATCGCCGTTCAGGTGGCTACACGCTCGCGACATCCCGAGGAGCAGTGACGAGAACAGCGGCCCCGACGAGCCACCGACCGTACTCAGAACCTTGGTCGCCGCAAGCTTCAACGCAGGCTGGAAGTCGAGCGCTTCGATGTGGCCCCGGATGCCACGCAACGCCTCGAGGCCCCGGATCAGGTTGAACACGTGGTCGCCGTCGCCGATCCTCTGATCGAGGACCATGATCTCGTCGGCGTGCTGCCTGATCGACACGTAAGCCGCGTCGACGCAATCCATCACGACTTTACCGTTCATCGGATCCTCCGTGAGCGGGGCGGCGTGCGCGCCGCCCCTTACCCGCGTGCGAGATCAGAGCGACTTGCCCGCTTCCTTGAAGTCGCGTGTCCAGTCCTTCACGAGGCTGTCGAGCGCCTGCTTGGCCGTGCCCTTGTCGGCGACCACGTAGTCGTGGACACGCTTTTGCATGTCCAGCAGCAGCGTCGCGTAGATCGGCTCGGCCCAGAAGTCCTTGACCATGTTCATCGAGGTGAGGAAGTCAGCGGCGAAAGGTGCGCTCTTGGTGAAATTCGGGTCCTCGAGCACTGCCTTCAGGCAGGAGTAGCCACCAAGCGCCCACCACTTCTTCTGCACCTCGGGCTGCGCGAACCACTTGAGGTACTGCAGCGCATCGTCCTTGCGCTCGGAATAGGCGACCACGGAAATTCCCTGCCCGCCAAGCTGCGTGTACTGCTTGGTGGCGGCCGGGTTGACGAAGAACCCGATCTTGTTCGGCCCCATTTCCTTGTAGAGCCCGGGGAAGAACGCGAACCAGTTCATCTGCATGGCCACCTGGCCCGACTTGAACGCATCCAGGCCTTCCTGCATGTACGCATTGGTCATGCCCGGCGCGGTGCAGCACTTGAAGATCTCCTTGTAGCGCTCGAGCCCCTTCACCGCGCCCGGCGAATTGACGAAGCCGTCCATCTGATACGGCTTGGTCGGGTTGCTGTAGTCGAAGCCGTATGAGTACAGCACGTTGGTCACGCCCATCGTGATGCCCTCGGACCCCCGCTCGGTGAAGATGTACGCACCGTAGACTTTCTTGCCGTCGATCTGGCGGCCCTGGAAGAACTTGGCCACCTCCACGAACTCGTCCCACGTCTTCGGCGGTGCGAGGTCACGGCCATGCTCGGCCTTGAACTCCTTCTGCAGCTCCGGCTTCGCAAACCAGTCCTTGCGATACGTCCAGCCCACCGCGTCGCCCATCGCCGGCAGCGCCCAGTAGTTCGGCGTGTTCTTCGGCCACTGCGAATAGCCGATGACCGTCGGCTCGATGAAGTCGCTCATCTTGATGCCGTTCTTGTCGAAGAACTCGTTGAGCTTGACGTAGTGCCCGTTCTCCGCGGCGCCCCCGATCCATTGGCTGTCGCCGATGATCAGGTCGCACAGCTTGCTCTTCGAGTTGAGCTCGTTCAGGAAACGGTCGGCGTAGCTGGTCCAGGGAACGAACTCGAACTTCATGTTGATGCCGGTCTTCGCCGTGAAGTCCTTGGAGAGCTCCACGAGGGCGTTTGCCGGATCCCACGCGGCCCAGCACAGCGTGAGGTCTTTCGCGTTGGCGCTACCGCCGATCGCAACACCGGCGCTCAGTACCGTACCCAGCAGCAATCGATTCAGCTTGCTCATGAAGGCCTCCTTGCGTGCAACGTTGGATGGATTGCGATCGCGCCGATCGGCGCGGCGACGGGCCGAATTAGCCTCTTCACCCGACAGAGGGCAAGGCACAAGGCGGCGCGACGAGCGGCCTCGATCCTTGGATGCGAAACGGAGTTCACACCGCGCTGGGTGAGTGACCGCGAAGCCGCGCGCGTGCGATGGTGCCGAGCCATCATCCTTCCTCCTGGTCGCGGGAGCATTCGCGCGTCTTGTTGTTGGATCGCGAATTCCCGGGACGGCTGATGGCGCGGACACTAAACTAAACTAAACTAACTTGTCAAGCACTCCTGACAAGGACCGCCATTGCCTGCCTACAGGTGTCGCAACAAGCCAATGATTAATTGGCCCTAAATGCGGTCGTTCGAGGCCGTAGGTCGCGGCTGACGCCTCGGCCCCGCGGCGCGGCAGGGCCAAGGCCGATCCGTTACGTCTGATTCGTAAACAGTTTACTAAATTTCGGCGTTAAAGCGGCTGCAGGCGACAGGGCGTGGTGTCACCCCGACAACGACGACACCGAAGCACACGAACGCGCCAGTCGGAGTGCAGTGAACACCATGCTCGACGTACACGCTATGCAGACGGCGCCACGACCGGTCGCGACCCCGTTGGCGACCACGTCAGTTGAAACTGCGAAGCAGGCGCCGTGCGAGGCCGGATTCATGAACGTGCGCAACGCCGACGCGACGTACAACGATCACGTGCACCATGCCACCAAGGATGATCCGCAGTACGAGATCAAAAGCGACAAGGCGAGCACATCGCATTGCACAAAGGCCGCGCGTTCAGGAGGCTCCGCGATTGATCGATCGGCACCACGATATGAAGGAATAGCGGCGCCGAAGCGGCCGTACGTTGTGCGCGCAAGCCCTTCAGAGCCGGGAGTGGCGGGGGCAGGATTGGGAACCCACTTCGCGATCGTGCGCGTAGGTCCGGACTTCGATTGTCCCGCAGCGCGAGCGCCGAATGCGCGTTCCAGAGGGAAACCGCTGGCGGAGAGGGCGGGATTCGAACCCGCGTTAGGGGATTACCCTAAACACGCTTTCCAGGCGTGCGACTTAAACCGCTCATCCACCTCTCCGTTCGCGCTATTTTAGCCTAGACGATGTGCCCGACCCGGCTCCCATGGCCCCTCCGCGACCCACGCTGATCTACGACGGAGACTGCGGCATCTGCCGCAGGTGGGTCGAATCCTGGGCGGCGATGACGGGCGACGCGGTCGAGTACCGGCCCTACCAGACCGCGGCGGCGGACTATCCGTCGATTCCGCTCGAGACGTTCCGCCGATCGATCCAGCTCGTGGAGCCGGATGCGCGCGTGTATGCGGGCGCGGCGGCGACCTTTCGCGTGCTTCGACATGCGCCGCGGCGCGGCGCGTGGTGGTGGCTCTACACGCGCGTGCCGGGCTTCGCGTCGCTGGCGGAATCGGCATACGCGTTCCTCGCGCGACGTCGCGGCTTGCTGAGCGGCGTCACTGCGCTGCTCTGGGGTACGCTCGAGCCGCCGCGCTACGACCTGGTGCGATTCGTGTTCCTGCGCGGGATCGGCCTCATCTACTTCGCGGCCTTCGCCTCGCTCGCGGTGCAGATCCTGGGGCTGATCGGCCACGACGGAATCCTCCCGCTCGTGAGCTTTCTCGGCGCGTTGCACCGCAACTTCGGCAGCGCCGCGTACGCGCTCGTGCCGACCGCATTCTGGCTCGACGCCAGCGACACGGCGATCTTCGGTGGCACGTTCCTCGGCATGGCGCTCGCGCTGCTGGTCGTGGCAAACGTTGCCGTGCGGCCGTCGCTCGTCGCCTTGTTCGCGCTGTACCTGTCGTACACGTACGCCGGCCAGGCTTTCACGACGTTCCAGTGGGATGCGCTGCTGCTCGAAGCCGGATTCCTCGCGATCTTCCTACCGGGCGGCTCGGTCACCCTCGTATGGTTGTACCGATGGCTCGTGTTTCGCTACGTCTTCATGGCCGGGACGGCGAAGGTCGTATCGGGCGACGTGTCGTGGCAAAGCTTCGAGGCGCTGCGCTATCACTTCATGACCCAGCCGCTGCCGACGCCCCTTGCCTGGTATGCCGCGCAGCTGCCGCACTGGATGCTCGCCGCGGCGACGGCGGGCACGCTGGTAATCGAGGTCATGCTCGTCTTCCTCGTCTTCGCGCCGCGGCGGCCACGCATGTTCGCGGCAGGGTGCATCATCGTGTTCCAGTTCCTCATCGTGCTGACGGGCAACTACAACTTCTTCAACCTGCTTACGATCCTGCTGTGCGTGTTCCTCTTCGACGACGCGGCGCTGCGCCGCCTGCTACCCCAAGCGCTCGCGTCGCGGGTCGCGATCGTTCGAGCAACACGCACCGCGACGCGCGCCGCCGCGGCGCTCGCCCTGATCGTGATTCCGGTCGGCGTGGACCGCATCTCGCGGCTGCTCGCGCAAAGGCCGCTGCCGCTCGTCGAGCGGATGACCGATGCGCTCGCGCCGCTGCTGATCGTCAATTCTTACGGGCTGTTCGCGAACATGACGACCAGCCGCCCGGAGATCATCCTCGAAGGCTCCGCGGATGGCGTGCAGTGGACCGAGTACACGTTCCGCTACAAGCCCGGCCCTCTCACGCGACGGCCGTCCTGGAACGTGCCCCACCAGCCGCGCCTCGATTGGCAGATGTGGTTCGCGGCGCTGGACGGCGCGCCGCAGGAGCGGTGGATCGCAGGACTGGTGTATCGCCTGCTCGAAGGCAGCGGCCCGGTCGTCGACCTGCTGGCTACGAATCCTTTCCCGAACCAGCCGCCCCGCTTCGTGCGGGCGACGCTCTACGACTACCGCTTCACCGATGCGGCGACGCGATCGGCGACGGGCGCATGGTGGACGCGGCGTGACCCGCAGCCCTATTTTCCCGCGGTCTCGCTCGCAGACTTCACGATTCCGGCGCAATGACCCCGATGGATGCGCGGCGCGCATGCATGACCGCCGTAATCGTCATGCCAGGCGGCGCCTCGAACGATTAGAGTCTTGTCGATGACCACGACTCGCGATCGCCGCGCCATGCTCGTGCTGCTCGTCACCAGCGGCGCGATCATCTCGGTGTGCATGGGTGTGCGCCAGAGCCTGGGCCTCTTCATGCGGCCCATGACGTACGAGCTGGGCATTTCGGCTGCGACGTTCGGTTTCGCCATCGCGGTCCAGAACATCGTGTGGGGCGTCGCCCAGCCGTTCGTGGGCGCGATCGCGGATCGCTTCGGCCCGCGTCCGGTCCTGATCTCCACGGCGCTCGTCTACGCGGCCGGCCTGCTCCTCATGATGCTGTCGCGCCACGTTCCCGGCGGTCTCGAGGTCGGCGGCTTCCTGGTCGGGGTTGGAACGGCGGGATGTGGCTTCGGTGTGCTGATCGGCACCGTTTCGCGTGCGGTGCCATCGGAGAAGCGCTCGCGCACGGTCGGCATCGTCGCTGCCGCGGGGTCGCTCGGGACGCTCGTCATGGCCCCCCTCGGTCAGCGGCTGATCGACGCCTACGGCTGGAAGATCGCGATGCTCGCCTTCGCGCTCTTCGCCGCCGCGATGGCCCTGCTCGCATTGGCGATTCGCGAGACGGGCGCGGGCGAACGCACACAGGCCAGCGGCGGACGGAGCGTCGCCGCGGCCGTGCGCGTCGCCATGGCGCATCGCGGCTACGTGTTCATGACGCTCGCGTTCTTCGCCTGCGGCTTCCAACTCGTGTTCCTCACCACGCATCTTCCCGCCTATCTCGCGTTGTGCGGCGTCTCACCCGGCGTCAGCGCGACCGCGCTCGGAATGATCGGTCTCTTCAACGCCATCGGCACCTACCTGTTCGGAATTCTCGGCACGCGCTACAGCCAACGGCGTCTGCTCGCGCTGATCTACCTCCTCCGCACGGCGTTCATCGTGGCGTTCCTGGTGGCGCCGGTCGAGCCGGCGACCACGCTCGTCTTCGCCGCGGCAATGGGCTTCCTGTGGCTCGGCGTGATACCGCTCGTCACGGGCATCATCGGGCGCGTGTTCGGATTGGCGCACTTCAACACGCTGAACGGCATCGTGTTCCTGAGTCACCAGGTCGGGTCATTCTTCGGCGCCTGGATGGGCGGCCTGGTGTTCGACCGCTACGGCAGCTACGACGTCGCGTGGGCCGCGCTGATCGCGATCGGTCTCACGGCGTTCACGCTGCAATGGCTGATGGACGAGCGGCCGCCGGGTGAACGGTCTGCCGTGGGACGCCCGTCGCCGGCTACGGCGTGAGCGCCCGCGCGACGAGGTGCGCTTCGCGTCCTTGCCGGCGTGAGCCGCCCCGGTCGCGAGCGACGGCTCACGCAGCCGATCAGATCACCAGCGAGACGAACATGGTCAGCACGGCGAGCGCCATCGCGCCCGTTGCGAGCCACCCGAGCCGCCACAGGCGGCGCGTGATGACGAACGGGCCCATGATGTCGGATCGCACCGCCATGCGCATCATGACGACCATGATCGGCACGGCGATGACGCCGTTCAGCACCGCCGACCAGAACAGCGCCTTGATCGGATCGATCGGCGTGAACCCGAGCACGACGCCGAGGGCGGTTGCGAGCGTGATGATCGAGTAGAAGCCCTTGGCCTCGGTCGGCTGCAGACCGTGCCCGATCGGCCATTCGTTGGCCTCGGCGACGGCGTACGCGGCCGAGCCGGCGAGCACGGGCACGGCCAGCAGGCCCGTGCCGATGATGCCGGCCGCGAACAGCAGGAACGCGAAGTTGCCGGCGATCGGCCGCAATGCCTCGGCCGCCTGCGACGACGACTGGATGTTCGTGATGCCGGCCGTGTGCAGCGTTACCGCGGCGGTCAGCATGATGAAGAACGCGATGGCGTTGCTGAACAGCATGCCGAGCCACGTGTCGAAGCGGATGCGCCGCAAATGGTCGCGTGCGTTCTGCGGCGAGTCGCGCAGCGGCGTCTCCCCGCGCGTCATGCGCTGCTCCTCGACCTCCTGCGACGCCTGCCAGAAGAAGAGATAAGGGCTGATCGTGGTCCCGAGGACGCCGACCAGCACCATGAAGTATTCGCGCGTGTACTCGAGCGGCGGCACGATGGTCGCGATGAACAGCTCACGCCACGGGATGTTCACCGTGAACACGACCGCAACGTATGCGAACAGCGACAGCGTGAGCCACTTCAGCACCGGCGCGAGGCGCTGGTACGGCAGGAACAGCTGCATCAGCACCGCGAGGATGCCGAAGCCGACGGTGTACCAGTGCGCCGGCCCGTCGATCACGAGCCGCAGCGCCTCGCCCATGGCGCCGATGTCCGCCGCGATGTTGATCGTATTGGCGACGAGCAGCAGCGCGACGACGAACCACAGCAGCGGCCGCGGATAGTGGTCGCGCAGGTTGCGCGCGATGCCATGGCCGCTCACCCGGCCGATGCGCGCGCTGACGATCTGGATGCCCACCATCAGCGGCGTGGTGAGGAACACGCTCCACAACATGCCGAGGCCGAACTGCGCCCCGGATTGCGAGTACGTGGCGATGCCGCTGGGGTCGTCGTCGGCCGCGCCGGTGATGAGGCCGGGGCCGAGACGGTCGAGGAAGCGGCGTGTACGCGCGATCATGATCGGTGAGCCCCATGATCGACGGCGGCGCCGTTCGGGGGCGCCCGAGTATACAGCCGGTCACAGCGTCGCGAGAGCCGCGATCTGCAAGAAAATGTGAAGCGCACGGGCCGTCAGGCCCGTGACAGCATCACGCGCGGAACTCGCGATGATTGCCGGGGTGCCGCGGCGACGTGTGCGTGAGCGCGGCGCGCGCAATCGAAAAGAACTGGATCAGCCGGCTTGCGCCGGCGTCCCAGTATTCCCCGCGCTCGACGTCGACGCGCAGCAGCGCGAGACGAGGATCGTCCGGGCCGTGAGGGAACCATGCGCCGGCCAGCGCATTCCAAAGCGACCGCGCCTTTGCGCGATCCTTCAGGACCTGTCCGGTCCCACGCAGCGCGACGAAGAGATTCTCGCTGAGGTCGACGTACGTCAGCGCCACGCGGGGATCACGCGCGAGATCCTCGGCGATGTCGCCTTCCATGGGAATGAAGAACCACAGCACGCCCGACGTCTCGGCCTGCTGGGTCGTGATCGGGCGCGCCGCGAGGCGTCCGTCCCCATCGTGCGTGGTCAGCATGGCCATGCGCACCTTTTCCAAGCGGCGCCACAGCTCGGCGCGCTCCCTGTCGGTGGGCTCGCGGGTGGGATCGCGATGGGGTGAGGCGAACATGCACGGTCAGACGCCGCGCGACGTCTGCGGTTCCGCAGCGCTCGCCTGCGGCGGCGAAGCGACGACGGCTAGAGGAGCTGCGCCTGCCGCTGACTGCAATCGACGACGGTCAGCGCCGTCATGTTGACGATGCGCCTCACCGTTGCCGACGGTGTCAGGATATGCACGGGCCGTGCCACGCCGAGCAGCATCGGTCCAAGGGTGACGCCGCCGCCCGACGCGGTCTTCAGCAGGTTGAAGGAGATATTCGCCGCATCGAGGGTCGGCATGATGAGCAGGTTCGCGTCGCCCTTCAGCCGCGAGTTCGGGAACGCCGTGGTGCGTATCGTCTCGCTCAGCGCGGCGTCACCGTGCATCTCGCCTTCGACCTCGAGCTGCGAATCCAGCGCGTTCAGCATTGCCACCGCGGCACGCATCTTGCGCGCCTGCGGATCGTCGCTCGTGCCGAACGACGAATGCGAAAGCAGCGCGACCTTCGGCACGATGCCGAAGCGACGGATCTCCTCGGCGGCGAGAATGGTGATCTCGGCGAGCTGCTCCGCCGTGGGATCCTCGTTCACGTACGTGTCGGCGATGAACACCGTGCGCGTCGGCAGCATGACGGCATTCATCGCCGAGTACGTCTTCACGCCCCGTCGCAGGCCGATGACCTTGTCGACGTAGCCAAGGTGCGAGGCATGGACGCCCGACGTGCCGCACAGCATGCCGTCGGCCTCGCCTCGATGCACCATCATGGCGCCGATCAGCGTGGTCTGCAGGCGCATCTCGCTCTTGGCGCGCTCCTGCGTCACGCCCTTGCGATCGGTGAGCCGCCAGTACTCGCTCCAGTACTCGCGATAGCGCGCGTCGTACTCGGGATTGATGATGTCGAAATCCTTGCCGGGCGCAAGGCGCAGGCCGAACCGCTCGATGCGTTGCTCGATCACCGCCGGGCGCCCGACCAGGATGGGAAACGCGAGCTTCTCATCGATCACGACCTTGGCGGCGCGCAGCACCCGCTCGTCCTCGCCTTCGGCGTAGACGATGCGCTTGGGCGCCTGCTTGGCGGCCGTGAAGATCGGCTTCATGAGCAGGCCCGAGTGCCACACGAAGCTCATGAGGCGCTGCCGGTAGGCCTCGAAATCGGCGATCGGCCGGGTGGCAACGCCCGACTCCATCGCCGCTTTCGCGACCGCCGGGGCGATCTGCACGATGAGCCGAGGGTCGAACGGCTTGGGGATCAGATAGTCGGGCCCGAACGCGAGGTCCTCGGTTCCGTACGCGGTCGCCACGATGTCCGACTGCTCGGCGAGCGCGAGGTCGGCGATCGCGCGCACGCACGCGAGCTTCATCGCCTCGTTGATGGCCGTCGCGCCCACGTCCAGCGCGCCGCGAAAGATGAACGGAAAGCAGAGGACGTTGTTCACCTGGTTGGGGAAGTCCGACCGCCCCGTCGCGATCACGGCGTCCGGCCGCGCGGCCTTCGCGACGTCCGGCATGATCTCCGGCTCGGGATTGGCGAGCGCCAGGATGAGCGGCTTGTCGTTCATCATCGCCAGCCACTCGGGCTTCAGCACGCGTGCCGCGGAAAGGCCGAGGAAGACGTCCGCGCCGGGCAGGAGGTCGGCGAGCTTGCGCGCGTCGGTGCGCTGCGCGTAACGCGCCTTGTTGTCGTCCATCTCCTCCGTGCGGCCGGCGTAGACGACGCCCTTGATGTCGCTCACCCAGATGTTCTCGCGCGCAACGCCGAGCGAGACGAGCAGGTCGAGGCATGCGAGCGCGGCCGCGCCGGCGCCCGAGCAAACGAGCTTGATGTCGCCGAGCTTCTTGCCGACGACGCGCAGCCCGTTGACGACGGCGGCGCCCACGATGATCGCCGTGCCGTGCTGGTCATCGTGGAACACGGGGATCTTCATGCGCTCGCGGCACTTGCGCTCGATGTAGAAGCACTCCGGCGCCTTGATGTCCTCGAGATTGATCCCGCCGAACGTCGGCTCGAGCGCGCAGATCACATCCACGAGCTTGTCCGGGTCGCGCTCGTCGAGCTCGATGTCGTAGCAATCGACCCCGGCGAATTTCTTGAACAGCACCGCCTTGCCTTCCATCACCGGCTTCGCGGCCAGCGGACCGATGGCGCCAAGCCCGAGGACCGCCGTGCCGTTGGTGACCACGCCGATCAGGTTGCCGCGGGCGGTGAGCGTCGACGCTTCCTGCGGGTCGCGCACGATCTCGTCGCATGCCGCCGCGACACCCGGTGAATAGGCGAGCGCGAGGTCGCGCTGATTCGTGAGCTGCTTGGTCGGGAGAATCGCGATCTTCCCGGCGGGCGGCCGGCGATGATAGGCAAGCGCGTCCTGGCGAATGGTGTCGTCGGTGGGCATGGCAGGCCGGGCAGGTGGACGCGTCCATGATAACCCCGGCGCTCGGCGCCTCGCATTCCCAGGCGGGGCGCCGCCACGCCCGATGAGACCCCGCCGCTATAATGCGCATCTTCCGCGCCCGTCGTATCCCTCATGCACTCGCTGCCGGTCTTCTGGGCGCTTGCCTTGGCCCTGCTGGCGCTCACGCTGGCCGTGCTCGTCTGGCCGCTGCTGCGCCGGCGCACGGTCGAAGCGCCGAGCGAGGAACGCGCGCGGGCCGCCGTCTACCGCGACGAGAAGCGGCAGCTCGATGACGAGCTCGCCGCAGGCGCGCTGTCGGTCGACGATCACGCCGCGGCCCTTCGCGAATTGACCCAGCGCCTCGGTACGGAGCTCGAGGTGCGCGACGCGGACACCGCGCCCGCGCGTGGCGAGCGCTCGGCATGGGTCACCGCACTGGCCGCGGTCGCGATCATCCCGGTCGGTGCCATCGTCCTGTACCTTGTATTCGGAACGCCGGATGCCCTGCGCATGGCACCGCGCGCACGGCCGAACGACGCCGACATCGTCGCGATGGTCAATCGGCTCGCCGCGACCATGCAGTCGAATCCCGGCGACCCGCGCGGCTGGCGCTTGCTCGGACGGTCCTATGTGGCGCTCGGCCGCTACGCCGAAGGCGCCGATGCCTACGCGCAAGCCGTGCAGCACGGCGCCGACGACGCCGACGTGTATGCCGACTGGTCCGAGGCGCTGGCACTCGCGCACAACCGCGTGGTATCCGGCGAGCCCGAAGCGCTGGCGCAGCGCGCGCTCGCGAAGAACCCCGCGCACGCCAAGGCGCTGGCGCTGCTCGCGACCGCCGCCTTCGAGCGCCGCGACTTCGATGCGTCCATCGATTACTGGCGCCGCGTGGCCCAGACCGCCGCGCCGGGCAGCGAGGAGGCGTCGCAGGCCGCGGCAGCCGTCGCCGAGGTCGAGCGCATGAAGAAAGGCGCGTCGACGGCGAACGCGTCGGCAGCGTCCGGGGCCAGCGTGTCGGGGCGCATCGACGTCGCGCCCGATCTGGCGGGCCGCGTGCAAAGCGGCGACACGCTCTTCGTGTATGCCCGCGCACCGGACGGCGCACGCATGCCGCTCGCCGTGTCGCGCACGCCGGCGCAGGGCTTTCCGCGAAGCTTTTACCTCGACGACACGATGGGCATGGGCATGGCCGCGACGCTTTCCTCCGCCGGCAGCGTCGTCGTCGAAGCGCGCATCTCGAAATCGGGTGATGCGCGCCCGCACGCCGGCGACCTCACGGGGCAAAGCGCGGCGGTCAAGCCCGGGACGCAGGACGTGCACATCGTCATCGATCGCGTCGTCCCATGACCTTGCGCAACAAAGGCCGGCGTATCCGTCGCCTATAATCGCGCTGCGCTCGAGCCGCTCGATCGCGTCACGTGAAGCCCACCGCCCTCCTCGAAGCGCAGGCCCTCGCCGCGGCACGCGGCCGCGCGACACTCTTCGCGGGCCTCAGCTTCCGCCTGCACGCGGGCCAGGTGCTCGTCGTGCGCGGACCCAACGGATCCGGCAAGACGACGCTGCTGCGCATCCTGGCGGGCCTCACCGCGGCGGTCGATGGCGCGGTGTCGTGGTGCGGCGCGCGCGTGCAGCCATTCGACGCGCGCTTGCGACGCGACGTGGCCTATCTCGGCCACGCGCACGCGGTGAAGGACGAGCTCACAGCCGAAGAGAACCTCCGCGCCCTGCTGGCGCTCGCCGGCGAGCCCGCGACACCGGAGACGCTGCGTGCGGGTCTCGCGGCGGCTTCGCTCGATGCGCAACGCGACCTGCCTGCGCGCGCGCTGTCGCAAGGACAGCGTCGCCGCATCGGGCTTGCGCGCCTCGCGGCCCTCGCGCGCCCGCTGTGGGTGCTCGACGAGCCGACCACCGCGCTCGATGATTCCGCCATCGCGTGGCTCGTCCATCTCATCGGTGCGCATACCGCCAACGGCGGCATCGTGGTCGCCGCGACGCACCAGCCGCTCTTGACCGGCGACGCGCGTGTCGCGACGCTCACGCTCGGATGATGCCGAGCGCCGTCGTCACCGACATCACATCCGGCGATGCCGCACCGGCCGGCGCTCTCGCGGCACTGCGCTGGAGCGCCACGCGCGACCTGCGCGTCGCCTTGCGCACCAAGGGTGAGCTCGGCGTGCAGCTCCTGTTCTACGTCATCGTGGTCACGTTGTTCCCGCTCGCCACGGCGCCGGATCGCGCGCTCCTCGCAACGCTCGCGCCCGGCGTGCTGTGGGTCGCGGCGCTGCTCGCGTCGCTGCTGTCGCTGCAGCGCCTGTTTGCCGGCGATTTCGCCGACGGAACGCTCGAGCAGCTTGCGCTCTCGCCGTACCCGCTGGCCGCCCTCGTCTCCGGTAAAATAGCAGCTCACTGGCTGACGACGGGCCTGCCGGTCGCGCTGCTGGCACCATTCCTCGCGGCGCAATACGGTCTCGACGACGTGCCGCGCTACACGCTGGCGGCAGCGCTGCTGCTCGGAACTCCGGTGCTCTCGCTGCTCGGCGCGATCGGCGCGGCGCTCACGCTGGGCCTGCGCGGCGGCGGCAGCCTGCTGGCACTGCTGATCCTGCCGCTGTACGTGCCCGTGCTGATCTTCGGTGCGGGCGCCGTGGAGGCCGTTCGCGGCGGCCTCAGCGCCGCGCCGCATCTGTCGTTGCTCGCCGCCTGCCTGCTCGTTGCGGTCGTGGGCGCGCCGTGGGCCGCGTCCAGCGCCGTGCGCATCGCGCTCGATTAGGATGAGATATCGCCCTCGCTCGCTGCCCTCCCACCGGTGAACTGGTTCAAGTACGCATCGCCCGCTTCGTTCTATCCCCTCGCGGGAAAGATCGCGGTCGGCTGCGCGGCCGTCGCGGTAGCGTTGACCCTCGCGGGGCTGTATCTCGCCTTCGTCGTGGCGCCGACCGACGCCACGCAGGGCGAGGCGTACCGGATCATCTTCGTCCACGTGCCCACGGCGTGGATGTCGATGTTCATCTATCTCGTCATGGCGTTCTGGAGCGCGCTCGCGCTCGGCTTCAACACGCGCCTTTCCGCGATGATGGCGCAGGCGCTCGCGCCCACCGGCGCGCTCATGGCGTTCCTGGCGCTATGGACCGGTGCCTTCTGGGGACGTCCCACCTGGGGCACGTACTGGGCATGGGACGCGCGCATGACGTCGACGCTGATCCTGCTGTTCCTGTACCTCGGGGTCATCGCGCTGCGGCACTCGATCGCGGATGCGCGCCGCGCCGATCGCGCCTGCGCCGTGCTGGCGCTCGTCGGCGCCGTCAACGTGCCGATCATCTATTTCTCGGTGCGCTGGTGGAACACCCTGCATCAGGGCGCGAGCGTCAGCCTGACGTCGGCGCCCAGGATGGCCGCGACGATGCTCGCCGGCATGCTCGTGATGTCGCTCGCGGCGTGGGCCTACGCGATCGCCGTGTCGCTCACCCGCGCGCGCGCGATCATGCTGGAGCGCGAGGCCGGCGCCAGCTGGATCGCGGCGTTGCCGGAGGGCGCGCGATGAGCGCATTCCTGGCGATGGGCGGCTACGCGTGGTACGTGTGGATGTCGTACGGCGCGGTGGCCCTCGTCGTCGCGGTCGAGGCCGTCAGCGTGCGCGCGCGCCGGCGACGCGCGCTGGCGGCCGCGCGCGCGTTCGGCAACCGGACGACTTTGCCGAGCCCGCGCTTCGATCCTGCGGGACGGACCTCGTGAAACCGCGCCACCGACGCTTCGCGTGGATCGGCGCCGGCGTGATCGCGATCGCGGTCGCGGTTGCGCTCGTGCTGAACGCGTTCCAGTCGAACCTCGTGTTCTTCTTCTCGCCCTCGCAAGTGGTCGCCAGGGAAGCGCCGCAGGGGCGCGCCTTTCGCATCGGCGGCCTGGTAGTGCCGGGCAGCCTGCAGCGACAGTCCGGCTCGCTCACGGTGCGTTTCAGCGTCACCGACACCGCGAAGACCATTCCGGTCGTGTACACGGGCCTGCTGCCCGACCTCTTCAAGGAAGGCAAAGGCGTCGTCGCGCAGGGCACGCTTCAGCCGGATGGCGTATTCCACGCAACCGAGGTGCTCGCCAAGCACGACGAGAACTACATGCCTCCGGAGGCCAAGTCGGCCCTCGAGCAGGCGCAACGCAAGGGGGGCACGATGGCCACGACGCAATATCCTCATGGAGCGACGCAATGATTCCGGAGGTCGGGCAATTCGCGCTGATCCTGGCGCTGTTCGTCACGCTGGTTCAGGGCACGGTGCCGCTCGTCGGTGCGGCGCGCAACAACGTGCGACTGATGAGCGTCGCGGTGCCGGCCGCGCGGCTTCAATTCGTGCTGGTCGGCCTCGCGTTCGCATGTCTTGCATGGAGCTTCGCGACGAGCGACTTCTCGGTCGCCAACGTCGCACTGCACTCGAACTCGCGCCTGCCGCTGCATTATCGCGTCGCGGCGACGTGGGGCTCGCACGAGGGATCGCTGCTGCTGTGGGTGCTCATGCTCGCCGGCTGGGGCTTTGCCGTCACGCTGTTCTCCCGCAACCTGCCCGCCGCGCTGCGCGCGCGCGTCCTCGCCGTCATGGGACTGGTGGCGATCGGCTTCCTGCTTTTCCTGCTGGCCACGTCGAATCCGTTCGAGCGCGCGATTCCCGCGCCGGCCGAAGGCGCCGATCTCAATCCGCTGCTGCAGGATCCCGGGATGGTCGTCCATCCGCCGATGCTCTACATGGGCTACGTCGGCTTTTCCGTCGCGTTCGCCTTCGCCATCGCTGCGCTGCTCGGCGGACGCCTCGATGCGACATGGGCGCGATGGTCGCGTCCCTGGACCACCGTCGCGTGGTGCTTCCTCACGTGCGGCATCATGCTCGGCAGCGTGTGGGCCTATTACGAGCTGGGCTGGGGCGGCTGGTGGTTCTGGGACCCGGTCGAGAATGCGTCCTTCATGCCCTGGCTCACCGGCACCGCGCTGATCCATTCGCTCGCCGTCACCGAGAAGCGCGGCACGTTCCGCAGCTGGACGGTTCTGCTCGCCATCGTCGCGTTCAGCCTTTCGCTGCTCGGAACGTTCCTCGTACGCTCGGGCGTCCTCACGTCCGTGCACGCATTCGCGACCGATCCCACGCGCGGCATCTTCATCCTGGTGTTCCTGGCGATCGTCATCGGCGGCTCGCTCGCTCTCTACGCGGTGCGCGCGAACGCGGTCGGAGGCGGCGCGGGCTTCGGGGCGGTGTCGCGCGAGTCGCTGCTGCTCGCCAACAACGTGCTCCTCATCGTCGCCATGGCGAGCGTGCTGCTCGGCACGATCTACCCGCTGATCGTCGCAGCCACCGGAGGAACGATCTCGGTCGGGGCACCGTACTTCAACCTCGTCTTCCCGATCCTCATGGCGCCGCTGGTGTTCCTGATGGGCGTCGGCCCTCTCGCGTCCTGGCGTGATGCGCCGGTGCCGGCGCTGTGGACGCGGTTGCGCTGGGCGCTCGCCGTGGCGATCGTCACCGCCGCGCTGTTGCCGTTCGTCATGGGTACCTGGATGCCGCTCGTGGCCGTGGGGCTGTTCCTCGCGCTGTGGGTCGTCGCGGCAACGTTCGTCACCGCGAGACAGCGCTTCGCCGGCATGCCGCAGCGCGGCTGGCGCGCGCGGATGACGGCCAATTCACCGGCGTGGTACGGCATGCTCGTGGCGCATCTCGGCGTGGCGATATTCATCGTCGGCGTGACGCTCGTGCGCGGCTACGAGGTCGAGCAGGATGTGCGGCTCGAGCCGGGCCAAAGCGTCGCCGTCGGCGGCTATACGTTCACGTTCCGCGGCATCGCCGAGCGCGCAGGGCCGAACTACGATGCGCTCGCTGGCACGTTCGACGTGCATCATGGCGATCGCATCGACCGCACGCTGCATCCGGAGAAGCGAACCTATCGCGCGTCGGGCCAGGTCATGACCGAAGCGGCCATCAGCCCGGGACTGTTCGGCGATCATTACGTCTCGCTGGGTGAACCCGTCTCGGAGGCCGGCGCCGCGGGCGCGTGGAGCGTGCGCATCTACGTGAAGCCGTTCGTGGACTGGATCTGGGGCGGCTTCTTCGTGATGGCGCTCGGCGGCCTCCTCGCCGTCACCGACCGGCGCTACCGCGTCGCATTGCGTCCGCGCGAGAGCGCGGCCGCGCTGCCCGCCGCGGCGGATTGATGCCATGAAGATGCGCTGGCTGCTGCCGCTCGGCATCTTCGTGGTGCTGCTCGTATTCCTCGCGATGGGCCTCACGCGCGATCCGCGCGAGGTACCGTCTCCACTCATCGGCAAAGCCGCGCCCGCGTTCGAGCTCGCGCAATTGCACGCGCCCGACAAGAAGCTCGGCACGGCCGACATGCGCGGCAAGGTGTGGCTGTTGAATGTCTGGGCATCCTGGTGCGAGTCGTGCCGCACCGAGCATCCGCTGCTGCTCCAGCTCGCGAAAGCGAACATCGTGCCGATCGTCGGTCTCGACTACAAGGACAAGCCGGAGGAAGGCAAGGCGTGGCTCGCGCAACGGGGCGATCCGTATCGCATGTCGGTCGTGGATCTCGATGGCCGCGTCGGCATCGACTGGGGCGTGTACGGCGTACCGGAGACGTTCGTGATCGACAAGAACGGCGTCATCCGCTACAAGCAGATCGGACCCGTGACCGTGGACGCGCTGCAGCAGACGATCCTCCCGCTGGTGCGCGAGCTGCAGCGATCGTGACCGCCCTCGCGCGCGCCCTCGCCGTCATCGCGTTCGCGCTCGCCGGTTGCGCGCTGGCGCAGGTCGTCACGGAGGACCCGCTCGATGCGCGTCTCAAGCGCCTCGAAACCGATCTTCGCTGCCTCGTCTGCCAGAACCAGACGCTCGCCGATTCGGATGCGCCGCTCGCAGCCGACCTGCGCCGCGAGATCCGTGAGCTCGCCGTCGCGGGGCGCACCGACGACGACATCCGCGCGTTCCTGGTCGACCGCTATGGCGATTTCGTGCTGTACCGGCCGCCGCTCAAGCCCAAGACATGGCTGCTGTGGCTCGGGCCGTTCGCGCTGCTCCTGCTCGGCGCGATCGTATGGTGGAGCGTGCTGCGGCGACGTCGTGCGCAATCGACCGACGCCGTCGCCCCGTCTGCCGAGGCCGAGGCGCGCGCACGCGCGCTGCTCGAGGAATAGGCCGCCCTAGAGGCTGCCCCCGCAGTTCCAGCACAGATCGAAATTGGCCGGCGATTCCTCGCGGCACGCCGTGCACTGCACGCTGCCGTCGTTGCGTGCCTCGGCGTTCATGCGCTCGAGCACGATGCGCGCGCGCTCGCGGTCGAAGTCGCGCTCGAGCCAGACCTGCGGCTGCGCGACATGATCGAGCGGCACGTCGCCGACGATGCTCGCCGCGTGCTCGTTGAACACGTGCGCCCGTATGCCGGCCTGCTTGAGCCGGTCGGCGAGCAGGTACGCGTCGAATCGTTGCCGTGCGGTGTAGAAGAGGATCATGACGGTCGCCCCGAAGGTCGCCATTCGGCCAGCGCGACGACGAGCCGCTCGAGCACGCGCGCGACCATCGCGGCGCGCTCCGGGACCCAGCGATACGGCGGATGCTCGTCCATGTAGGCATCCTGCACCATTTCGAGCTGCAGCGCATGCATCGCGTGGCCGGGGCGGCCATAGTGGCGGGTGATGTAGCCGCCCTTGAAGCGCCCGTTGACCACGTGGCTGAACCCGCCGGCGCCGGCGATGATGCCGGCCGCCAGCGATTGCAGATGGCGGTCGCAGCTCGCGCCATCGGCCGTGCCGAGATTGAAGTCCGGCAGGCGTCCTTCGAAAAAACGCGGCACCTCGGCGGCGATGGAATGTCCGTCGAGCAGGACCACGTACCCATGCCGCGCGCGCACGCGCTCGAGCTCCGCCGCCAGAACGGCATGATAGGGATCGAAGAACACCGCCCGGCGCGCCGCGATCTCGCTTCCATCGGGCGCCTCGCCAGGCAGGTACACCGCGTCGTTGCCGAAGGTCCGCGTCGGACAGAGCTCGGTGTTGTCGGCCCCCGGATACAGCGCCGCACCCCCGGGGTCGCGATTGAGGTCGACCACGTAGCGCGCGTGCGTTGCGCACATCAGCGTGGCGCCCGTGGATCGCGCGAACGCGTACAGCTTCTCGACGTGCCAGTCGGTATCCGGCAGCGCCCGCGCGGCGGGCGTGAGACGGGTCAGGATGGCGTCGGGCACGTGCGTGCCCGCGTGCGGCACGTCGACGACCAGCGGTGAATCACCCTGATGGAGATCAAACAGCAGCATCGGTCAACGCGCCTCGCGCGAAGGCGCCCTCGCGCACCACGCCGATACAGCGCGTCGAGCCGATACGATACGCCAGCTCGGACGGCGCCTCGACCGGCCACAGCGCGACGTCCGCCCGCAGGCCGACGTCGAGCACGCCGCGATCCGACAAGCCGAGCGCGCGCGCTGCCTCGCGCGTGAATCCCGCCAGCGCCTCGGCCACCGTCAGGCCGAACACCGTGCACGCCATGTTCATGATCAGCGTCGGCGACGTCGTGGGCGACGTCCCGGGATTGCAGTCCGTCGCGAGCGCGATAGGCACCGCGGCCTCGCGCAACGCCGCCACCGGCGGCAGCTGCGTCTCGCGCAGCGCGTAATAAGCGGCGGGAAGCAGCACCGCCACCGTGCCGGAGGCCTTCAACGCGGCGACGCCGTCCGCGCTCGTGTATTCGAGGTGATCGGCGGACAGCGCGCGGTGCTGCGCGGCGAGGCGGGCGCCGCCGAGGTCGCTCAACTGGTCCGCGTGCAGCTTGACCCGCAGGCCGTGCGCCGCCGCCGCCTCGAGCACGCGCGCCGTCTGCGCGGCATCGAACGCGATGCTCTCGCAGAAGACGTCCACCGCATCGGCGAGGCCGGCATGCGCTGCCGCCGGCACCGTATCGCGGCAGACGTAGTCGATGTACGCGTCGGCGTCGTCGAATTCGGGCGGCACCGCGTGCGCAGCGAGCAGCGTGGTGCGCACATCGACGCCGACGTCGCGCCCGAGCCGGCGCGCGACGCGAAGCTGCTTCAGCTCGCTCGCGGTCTCGAGGCCATAGCCCGACTTGATCTCCGCCGTCGTGACGCCTTCGTCGGCGAGCGCCTCGAGACGCCCGCGCGACGCCATGGCCAGCGCGTCTTCGCTGGCGGCGCGCGTGGCGGCCACCGTGCCGCGAATGCCACCGCCCGCGCGTGCGATCTCGGCGTAGGTTACGCCGGCGAGGCGACGTTCGAACTCGTGCGCGCGATTGCCCGCATAAACGAGGTGCGTGTGACAGTCGATGAGACCCGGCGTCGCGAGCCGACCCTCGAGATCGAGCGTGCGCATCGCGCGCAGGTCGCGCGGCAGATCGGCGTCGCGTCCGATCCACGCGATGCGGCCGTCGCGTACGGCGATCGCTCCATCATGGATGACGCCGAGGCCACCCGGCTCGCGCAGGGTCGCGACTTCGCCGTGCCGGAGGACGAGGTCGTACGTCATTGCGGATTACGACCCGCCGATCGCCCGCATCTTCGACAGCACGGAACGATAGCGCCTGGCGACTTCCGCCTCCTGCGGGTGCCCTCCCTCGCGCACGACCCATCGGCCTCCGCACATCACGTCGCGCACCGGCTGGCGCGCAGGGCCGAAGATCGCGCCGTCGAGCACGCATTCGGCCGGCTGCTCGACCAGCGCCGGATCATTCGTGTTCAGCACGAGGAGGTCCGCGCGCATGCCGGGCGCGATCTCGCCGACTCGCCAGCCGACGGCTTGCGCGCCGCCGCGCAACGCGGCCTGCCACAGCGCGTTGCCGACGGTCGTGTCGCCGTCGCTCGCAAGGACATTGCGCCGCCGCAGGCGCAGGCGCTGCGACCATTCCAGCTGGCGCAGCTCGATGAAGGGATCGATGACCGTGTTCGAGTCGCTGCCGACTCCGAATCGTCCGCCGTTGACGAGGTACGCCTCGGCGGGGAACGTGCCGTCACCGAGATCGGCCTCGGTGGTCGGCGCGAGACCGGCCACCGCGCGACTCGCCGCGAGCTCCTTCACTTCACGCTCGGTCATGTGCGTCGCATGCACGAGGCACCAGCGCTCGTCGATCGACGCCTCCGCGAGCAGCCATTCCACCGGCCGCATGCGGCTCCAGGCATAGCAATCGTCGACCTCGCGCGTCTGTTCCGCCACATGGATGTGCACCGGCGCACCGGGAGGCGCGAGCGCGAGCACACGCGCGAGCTCCTCGGGCGTGACCGCCCGCAGGCTGTGCGGCGCGATGCCGAGGACATAGCCATGACGATCGCGCGCGTTCACCAGCGCCTCGAACAGGCGCTCGAACGTGTGCGGCGCGTGCACGAGGCGGCGCTGGCGCCGCGTCGGGTCCGTCCCGCCGAAGCCGGCGTGGGCATAGAAGACAGGCAGCAGCGTGAGGCCGATTCCCGCGACACGGGCAGCGTTGACCACCCGCCACGCGTTCTCGGCGGGATCGGCCAACGGCCTTCCATCGACGTCGTGATGCACGTAATGGAATTCGGCCACCGTCGTGTAGCCGGCCTTGACCATCTCGACGTACGCCTGCGTCGTGACGGCTTCGAGATCGTCCGCGTCGAGCTGATCGAGAAAGTCGTAGACAACGTCGCGCCACGTCCAGAAGGTGTCGCTGCGATCGTGCGAATGCCGTCCCGTGCGTCCCGCGAGGCCCCGCTGGAATGCGTGCGAATGCACGTTCGGCATGGCGGGCAGGAGCGGACCCGTGACGCGCTCGGTATCGCTCGGATCGCCGCCGGGCATCACCGACGCGATCGAGCCGCCGTCGTCGATCTCGACAACGACGTCTTCGCTCCAGCCTTGCGGCAGGAGCGCATGTCGGGCGAAGAGGCGCTGCATCATGCGGCGTCCTGCGAAGCGATGCGGACGGCAAGCGCGGCATTCGCGCCGTCGCGCACGCGCACATGAAGCACGGCGTCGCGCTCGGCTGCGTCGTCCATCACCAGGGCGTCGCCCGGCCCGAGCGCAAAACCGCTTCCAGCGCACGCGCACTCGACCACGCCTTCGAGGGCCACGCAGACGCGAAAGCGCGCCGGCGTGACGGCGCGCGTCGATGCATCCATTGCAGTCACGAGCGCGGGCCGATCGCCGCGAACCATTGCATTCAAAACCTGCACCACGCCTCCCAGCAGCTTGCAGTTGATCTCGTCGTCGCCGCGATACGTTGCCGTGGCGTGTCGTCCGGCGAGCTCGATGCGCGTCGCCTGCCCGGTAAGGCGTAACCCCGCGCCGGCGATCAACGTCATCGTGCGCGTCACGCCGGGAAAGCGCGAGAACGCGCCGTCCGCATCGATCGTGGCGATGCTGACGCGCCACTCGAACGTGTCGATCGTAGCGCCGCGAGGCCATGCCGCCACCTCGCGCGTCTCGCCGCGTCCATTGCGCCAGCGCATGCGCGCCTGTCGGTCGATCGGAATCAGGTGCGGCATCGCGGTGCGGAGGAGCCCGCCGGGATTGTACCGGCGTCCCCGCCTCGTTGACAGAACCGGCATGGCGACCCTAGATTCGACGCCACTACCCCTGGGGAGAGCCTCATGCAACCACGCACTGCCATCGCGCTCGGCGCGCTCGCGTTCGCGGTATCGCTGCCCGTCGCGGGCCAGACGAAGGTCGCGGTCGGTTATTCGGGATGGACCGGCTTCGCGCCGCTGACGCTCGCCAAGGAGGCCGGCATCTTCAAGAAGCACGGCCTCGACGTGGATCTCAAGAAGATCCCGCAGAAGGACCGGCATCTCGCCATTGCGTCGGGCGACGTGCAATGCGCCGCCACGACCGTCGAGACCTGGGTCGTGTGGAACGCGAACGGCGTGCCTACGCGCCAGATCTTCCAGATGGACAAGAGCTACGGCGCCGACGGCATGGTCGTGCGCAACAACATCAACCGGATCGCCGACCTCAAGGGCAAGACGGTGGCCGCGTCGGCGCCGGGGACCGCCCCGTACTTCACGCTCGCGTGGTTCCTGCGCAAGAACGGGCTTTCGGTGAAGGACGTGACCGTCGTCAACCTCGAGCCCGGCCCGGCCGCGCAAGCGTTCGTCGCCGGACAGAACGATGCGGCGATGACGTACGAGCCGTATCTCTCGACCGTCCGCGCCAACCCGCAGGCCGGCAAGATCATCGCCACCACGCTGGACTATCCGATGATCATGGACACGTTCGGCTGCACGCCGAAGTTCCTGGCCGACAATCCGAAGGCCGCCCAGGCGCTGACCGACAGCTACTTCGACGCGCTCGAGATGATCAAGTCCGATCCCAAGAAGAGCTACGAGATCATGGGCGCCGACGTGAAGCAGACGGGCGCAGAGTTCGAGTCGTCGGCCAAGTACCTGCGGTGGCAGGACAAGGCGGCCAATCAGAAATTCTTCGCGGGCGAGCATGCGCAGTTCAGCAAGGAGGCCGGTGCGCTCCTTCTCGACATGGGCATCATCAAGTCGCTGCCGGACATGAACGCGCTCGTCGACACGCGGTTCATCAAGTAGGCGTTGCAGGGTGAGCAGCGCGACCGCGCGCGACGGCGCAACGTGTTGAACGTTACGTCAAAGTCGGTGGCGCGCGCGCTCACCGGCCCGCGTCGATCGCAGTACCGTCGCGCCGCCGGCATGAGCGCGTGACGCCGCTCGAGCCCATCGGCGCCGGCCGCAAGGTGCTGCTGGGCGTGGCGTTCTTCGTGCTGTTCCTCGCGCTCTGGAGCGCGGTGACGTTCGGCGGGTTCGTGCAGCGCACGTTCCTCGCCGATCCGCTCACCATGCTGCACGAGGGGTGGTCGCTTTTCACGCGCTTCGGCTTCGCGCGGGATGTGGGCATCACGGTGTGGCGCGTGCTCGGCGGCTTCGTGCTGGCGGCGGTGGTCGCGGTGCCGCTCGGGATCGCGATGGGCGCCTACAAGCCGATCGAAGCGTTCTTCGAGCCGTTCGTCTCGTTCGCGCGCTACCTGCCGGCCTCTGCGTTCATTCCGCTGCTCATCCTGTGGGCGGGCATCGGCGAGCTGCAGAAGCTCCTCGTGATCTTCATCGGCTCGTTCTTCCAGATCGTGCTCATGGTCGCCGTGATCGTGGGCGGGACGCGGCGCGATCTCGTGGAAGCGGCGTACACACTGGGTGCGAACGCCAACGGCGTGGTGCGCCGAGTGCTGCTGCCGAACGCGGCGCCCGCGATCGCGGAGTCGCTGCGCCTCGTGCTCGGCTGGGCATGGACCTATGTCATCGTGGCCGAGCTCATCGGCGCCTCCAGCGGCATCGGCCACATGATCACCGACAGCCAGGCGCTGCTGAACACGGGCCAGATCATCTTCGGCATCATCGTCATCGGCATCATCGGGCTCGTCTCCGACTTCGCGTTCAAGCGCGCGAACCAGAGCCTGTTTCCGTGGAGCGCGAGGTGACGCACGCCTGGGACGCTGGCGTCACGGTGGGCGGCGTTCAATCCGGGCCATGAGCAAGCTGATGCTCGACGGCGTGACGAGAACCTTTCCCGGCGTGCGCGGCGGCGCGCCGACGATCGCATTGCAGCCCGTGTCGCTGGACGTGGCCGACAACGACTTCATCACCATCCTCGGTCCCTCGGGTTGCGGCAAGAGCACGCTCTTGCGCATCGTGGCGGGCCTCGACGCGCCGACCGCGGGCAAGGTCCTGCTCGACGGCGCGCCGGTGACCGGGCCCGGCCGCGATCGCGGCATGGTGTTCCAGAGCTATACGCTGTTTCCCTGGCTCACCGTCGAGGAGAACATCCGTTTCGGGCTCCGCGAGCAGGCGATGCCGATCGCACGCCAGCGCGAGATCGCGTCGCATTACGTCGAGCGCGTGGGGCTCGCGGGATTCGAGCGGCATTATCCGAAGATGCTCTCGGGCGGGATGCAGCAGCGCACGGCGATCGCGCGCGCGCTCGCGAACGATCCCAAGATCCTGCTGCTGGACGAGCCGTTCGGTGCGCTCGATCACCAGACGCGCGGCCTGATGCAGGAGCTCCTGCTGGGCATCTGGGAGGCGGAGCGCAAGACCGTGCTCTTCGTCACGCACGACATCGAGGAGGCCATCTTCATGGCCAATCGGGTGGTCGTCATGACCGCCCGGCCTGGACGCGTCAAGGACGACGTCCCGGTCTCGCTGCCGCACCCGCGCCATTACACGTTGAAGACCAGCGCCGACTTTTCGGCGCTGAAGGCGCGCCTCACGGAGGAGATTCGGGTCGAGGCGCTGCAGACTCAGCCGGTGTCGCCCGTGCCGCTTGCCCGCTGAACCGGCGGTCCCCGCCACTGTCCGAATGGCCATGACTTCAGCCCTATTCCCCCGCTCGCGCGCGGCAAGGTGCGCCGCGATCGTCGCCTTCGCGCTCTGCGCCTCCGCCCGTGCCGACCCCGACCCGACGGCACAGCGCGAGATCGACCATCTTCTCGACTACGTGGGTACCTCGAGCTGCAGCTTCGTGCGCAATGGCGAGACTTTCCCTGCCGCCAAGGCGCGCGACCATCTCGCGATGAAATATCGGTTCACGCGCAGCCGCCTGTCGACCGCGGAGGACTTCATCCAGTACCTCGCGACCGACAGCAGCACCTCGCACGAGCCCTACAAGATCGTGTGCGGCACGCAGGAGCGCCTCGCAGGCCCGTGGCTCTCCGAAGAGCTGGCCCGCTACCGCAAGACCGTGGCGACCAAGTAAGGAAACTCGAGGCGCCCGCAGGGCACCTCGCGATCGTCCTGCTCCTAGCGTGGGTTTTTGTTCTTCTGCCAGCGCCACGCGTCTGCGCACATGGCGGCCAGGTCGCGCGTCGCCGTCCAGGCGAGGAGCGACTGCGCGCGCGACGGATCGGCGTAGTAGCCCGCGACGTCACCCGCGCGGCGCGGTCCCATGCGGCGCGCGATGCGGCGTCCGCACGCCGCCTCGAACGCCGCGATGACCTCCAGCACCGAATAGCCGCGTCCTACGCCGAGATTGAGCGTGGTCGCGCCCGTGTGGGTGGCCAGGTGCTTCAGCGCGGCGACGTGGCCTTCGGCAAGGTCCTGGATGTGGATGTAGTCGCGCACGCACGTGCCGTCTTCGGTGGGCCAGTCGCTGCCGTGCACGACAAGCTCGGCATCCTCGCCGGCGGCGATGCGGCACAGCAGCGGGAACAGGTTTTGCGGCTTGCCGCGCGACGCCTCGCCCAGCATCGACGACGTGTGCGCGCCGGCCGGGTTGAAGTAGCGCAGGATGGCGATGCGCCAGTTGGGATTGGCGCGCGCCAGGTCACGCAGGAAATCCTCAACGATGCGCTTGGTGCGGCCGTACACGCTGTGCGGACGCAGCGGCGCGTCCTCCGGGACCGGAAGCGACTCCGGTTGTCCATACACGCTCGCCGACGAGCTGAACACGAACGATGCGACGCCGGCCTCGCCCATCACCTCGGCGAGCGACAGCGCGCCGCCCACGTTCACGTCGTAGTACGCGAGCGGCCGCTCCTCCGATTCGGCGACCGCCTTGAGGCCCGCGCAATGCACCACCGACGCGATGGGATGGTCGTGGAACGCCGCGCGGAGCGCGCCGATGTCGCGCACGTCGGCCGTGATGCACGGCACGGGGCGTCCCGCCAGCGCTTCGAGGCGCGGGATGATCGCGCGCGTGCTGTTGGAGAAATTGTCGAGCACGACCGGCGCGTAGCCCGCGCGCGCGAGCTCGACGACGACGTGTGAACCGATGTACCCGGCGCCACCGGTGACGAGGACCTTGTCCGCCATAGCCGCGCGATCGTACACGTTTTTGTAGTGCACGGTCGCATCGACGGCACGCGCCCGCCGAACGGCGGTACAGCCGCCCGCGCGACGCCACACTTGTTCGCGATGGCGTGCGCAAAAAGCAAAGGCCGGGCATCGACCCGGCCTTCGTTCGCGCGACGTGAGTGCCGCTTACGCTTCGCCGGCGCCTTCTTCGGTTGCGCCCGGGCGATCCATCAGCTCGACGAGCGCCATCGGCGCCGCATCGCCCTGGCGGAACCCGAACTTCAGGATGCGCAGGTACCCGCCCGGTCGGGACTTGTAACGCGGACCGAGCTCGTCGAAGAGCTTGGTGACGACGGTGCGATCGCGCAGCCGGTCGAACGCCAGGCGGCGATTGGCGAGCGTAGCGTCCTTGGCGAGCGTGATGAGCGGCTCGGCAACGCGGCGCAGCTCCTTCGCCTTGGGCAGCGTGGTGCGGATCGCCTCGTGCGTGAACAGCGAGTTGGCCATGTTGCGCAGCATCGCGAGGCGATGCGAGCTGGTGCGGTTCAACTTCCGCAGACCGTGACGGTGGCGCATGGTCGTATTCCTTTCGACGTTACGATGTTGTTATTCCTGTCGCGACGCCGCGCTGCTCCGCGGCGTCACGCATGCCGCTACGATTTTCCGTAGCCTTTGCCGTGAAGATATCGTCGCGACGCGCTGTCCGCATGCCGCCACGATTCTCCGTAGCCCTTGTCAGAAAAATCGCGGGCTCCGCTCGCGATTTTTCATCATACCCGACGGGCAAAAGGGCCGGAGGCCCGTTGCCCGCCCCGTAAAAGCAGGGGTGTACTTTCTACGGTCGATCCAATCCCGCCGGCGGCCAGTTCTCCAGCTTCATGCCGAGCGACAAGCCGCGCGACGCCAGCACTTCCTTGATCTCGTTGAGCGACTTGCGGCCGAGGTTCGGCGTCTTGAGCAGCTCGGTCTCGGTGCGCTGGATGAGATCGCCGATGTAGTAGATGTTCTCGGCCTTGAGGCAATTGGCCGAGCGCACCGTGAGCTCCAGGTCGTCGACCGGACGCAGGAGGATCGGATCGACTTGCGGTGCGGCGCGCTCCGCGGCCGGCTGGTCGGTGCCCTTCAGGTCCGCGAACACGGACAGCTGCTCGACCAGCACGCTGGCGGCGTAACGCACCGCCTGCTCGGGCTCGACGACACCATTGGTCTCGATGTCGAGGACCAGCTTGTCGAGGTCGGTGCGCTGCTCCACGCGCGCCGACTCGACTGCATAGCTCACGCGACGCACCGGCGAGAACGACGCATCGAGCAGGATGCTGCCGATGCTGCGTCCGCCCTCGGGCTTGGTGCGCGCGGTGGCGGGCTGGTAGCCACGGCCCTTCTCGACCTTGATCTCCATCTCGATGCGGCCGCCGGCGGTGAGATGCGCGATGACGTGCTCGGGATTGATGATCTCGACGTCGTGGTTGGGCTCGATGTCGGCGGCCGTGACGGGCCCCTCTCCCGATTTCGAGAGCTTCAGCATGACGTGGTCGCGGTTGTGCAGCTTGAGCACCACGCCCTTCAGGTTGAGCAGGATGTCGACGACGTCTTCCTGCACGCCGTCGAGCGCCGAGTACTCGTGCAGGACGCCGGTGATCTTCACCTCCGTCGGCGCGTAGCCGGGCATGGACGAGAGCAGCACGCGTCGCAGCGCGTTGCCCAGCGTGTGCCCATACCCGCGCTCGAACGGCTCCATCACCACCTTGGCGTGGAACGGCGACATGCTCTGCACGTCGATGATGCGCGGCTTCAGAAGAACGTTGGTTTGCATTAGGTAGAACCTTTTGGCGAGTCCGTGAGGAACTGCGCGAACTTGGTAAAGCAACTCGACGGCCGCCGCGCGGCCGTCGCTTCCATCCTTGCGTCGGCGGCGAAGTGCGCCGCCGGCGCACCACTACTTGGAATACAGCTCGACGACCAGGTTTTCGTTGATGTCCTGGCCGAACTCGGAGCGCTCGGGCGCGCCCTTGAACGTCCCCTGCATCTTCTTCGGGTCGACGTCGACCCACGAGGGGAAGCCCACTTTCTCGGCGAGCTGCAGCGCGTCCTGGATGCGCAGCTGGCCCTTCGCGCGCTCCGTGACGCCCACCACGTCGCCGGCACGCAGCAACGCCGACGGCACGTTGACCACCTTGCCGTTCACCGTGATCGAGCGATGGCTCACGAGCTGCCGCGCCTCGGCGCGCGTCGAGCCGAGGCCCATGCGATAGACGACGTTGTCGAGGCGCGACTCGAGCAGCTTCAGCAGGTTGTCGCCCGTGGAGCTCTTGCCCTTGGTCGCCTCGGCGAAGTAGCGCCTGAACTGCCGCTCGAGCAGCCCGTAGATGCGGCGCAGCTTCTGCTTCTCGCGCAGCTGGACGCCGTAGTCCGAGGTGCGGGCGCCCGAGCGGACGCCGTGCTGGCCTGGCTTGGTGTCGAGCTTGCACTTGGAGTCGAGCGATCGACGCGCGCTTTTCAGGAAAAGGTCGGTGCCTTCCCGTCGCGCCAGCTTGCATTTGGGTCCGGTATATCTGGCCACTTAGCTATCCAGTCGGTATGTGTGCTTACGAATTCGTGCGAGGCGCGCGGTCAGATGCGCCGGCGCTTCGGCGGGCGGCAGCCGTTGTGCGGAACCGGCGTCACGTCCGAGATGCTGCTGATCTTCAGGCCAAGCGCGTTCAGCGCGCGTACCGCGGACTCGCGCCCGGGGCCGGGACCCTTGATGCGCACCTCGAGGTTCTTCACGCCGTACTCCTGCGCGGCGCGGCCCGCCGACTCGGCGGCGACCTGCGCGGCGAACGGCGTCGACTTGCGCGAGCCCTTGAAGCCTGCGCCGCCCGAGGTCGCCCAGGAAAGCGCGTTGCCCTGCCGGTCGGTGATCGTGATGATCGTGTTGTTGAAGGACGCGTGGATGTGCGCGATGCCTTCCGACACGTTCTTCTTGACCTTCTTCCGCGTGCGCGCGGCAGCGGCCTTGTGCGACGGTTGCTGTGCCATGGATGTCCTTTACTTCGTCACGCCCTTGGAGAGCGCGACGGTGCGGCCCTTCTTCGGGCCCTTGCGCGTGCGGGCGTTGGTGCGCGTGCGCTGTCCGCGCACCGGCAGGCCCTTGCGATGGCGCGTGCCGCGATAGCAGCCGAGGTCCATCAGCCGCTTGATGCTCATCGTCACCTCGCGGCGCAGGTCGCCCTCGACCGTGAACTTGCCGACGTTCTCGCGCAGCTTGTCCATCTGCGCGTCGGTGAGGTCCTTGATCTTGGCGGTGCGGATCACGCCCGCCGCGTCGCAGATCGCCTGCGCGCGCGCGCGGCCGATGCCGTAGATCGCGGTGAGCGCGATCTCCGCGTGCTGGTGGTTCGGAATGTTGACGCCTGCAATACGGGCCATGTTCTAACCTGTTCGTGTCGTTGCGCCGGTCAGCCCTGGCGCTGCTTGTGCCGAGGGTCGGTGCAGATCACCCGCACCACGCCGTTGCGGCGGATGATCTTGCAGTTGCGGCAGATCTTCTTGACTGATGCGAGTACTTTCATGTGTCGACCCCTACTTCGCCCTGAACGTGATCCGTGCCCGCGACAGGTCGTACGGCGTGAGCTCGACCGTCACCTTGTCGCCCGGCAGGATCTTGATGTAGTGCATCCGCATCTTTCCCGAGATGTGCGCGAGGACGATGTGCCCGTTCTCCAGCTTCACGCGAAAAGTCGCGTTGGGCAGCATCTCGGTCACCTCGCCCTGCATCTGGATGGTCTCTTCTTTCGCCATCAGCGCGTGGGCAGCCCGCCCTTGAAATTCGCCTTGCGCAGCAGGCTCTCGTACTGCTGCGACATCATGTAGGCCTGCACCTGCGTCATGAAGTCCATCGTGACCACGACGATGATCAGCAGCGACGTGCCGCCGAAATAGAACGGCACGTTCTTCCACGCGATCAGGAAGTTCGGCACGAAGCACACCGCGACCAGGTAGAGCGAGCCGAGCAGCGTGAGCCGCGTGGTGATCTTCTCGAGGTACTTCGCCGTCTGGTCGCCCGGACGATAGCCCGGGATGAACGCGCCGCTCTTCTTCAGGTTGTCCGCCGTCTCCTTCGGGTTGTACTGCAGCGCCGTGTAGAAGAAGCAGAAGAAGATGATCGCCGCCGCGTAGAGCACCTCGTGCACCGGCTGACCCGGCTGCAGCGTGGCGGCCAGATCGCGGATCCAGATCGTGTGCTCGCCGGTGCCGACCCACTGCGCGAGCGTCGCCGGGAACAGGATGATCGACGACGCGAAGATGGGCGGGATCACGCCCGACATGTTGATCTTCAGCGGCAGGTGCGAGCTCTGTCCCTGGTACACGCGATTGCCGACCTGCCGCTTCGCGTAGTTCACCAGGATCTTGCGCAGCGCACGCTCGACGAACACCACGAAAGCCGTCACCCCGACCACGAGCACCGCGATGGCGATGATCAGCAGCCACGAGTACGCGCCCGTGCGACCCTGCTCCAGCGTCTGCCCGATCGCCCGCGGCAGGCCCGCGGCGATGCCCGCGAAGATGATGAGCGAGATGCCGTTGCCGAGGCCGCGCTCGGTGATCTGCTCGCCGAGCCACATCAGGAACATCGTGCCGGTGACGAGCGTGATCGCCGAGATCATCCGGAACGTGTAGCCCGGATCGATCACGAGGCCGGGCTGCTGCTCGAGCGCGGACGAGATGGCGAGCGCCTGGAAGAACGACAGCGCGAGCGTCGCGTACCGCGTGTACTGCGTGATCCTGCGCCGGCCGGCCTCGCCTTCCTTCTTCAGCGCCTCCATCGACGGCATGATCACCGTGCAGAGCTGCATGATGATCGACGCCGAGATGTACGGCATGATGCCGAGCGCGAAGATCGAGAAGCGCGACAGTGCGCCGCCCGAGAACACGTTCAGCAGCCCGAGGATTCCGCCCTGCTGGTTGCGGAACAGCTCGTCGAGCACCGACGCGTTGATGCCCGGCACGGGGATGTGCGTGCCGACGCGGTAGACGATGAGCGCGCCCAGCAGGAACCACAAGCGTCGCTTGAGGTCGCCGTACTTGTTGCCGCTCTTGAGGGCCGGGTTCGCGGTGGCCAAGGGATTTCCTAGGTTGCGTCGTCGATGCGTCGATTCAAGCCGCGGGCTTCTCGGCCGTGCGCTTGGTCAGCTTCGCCTGCTTGGCCGGCGCCTCGACCGCGGCGATGGTGCCGCCCGCCGCCTCGATCGCCGCCTTCGCGCCCTTGGTGACCAGCACGCCGTTCAGCTTCACGGCCTTTTCCAGCTTGCCGTTCAGGATGACCTTCGCCTGCTTGGCTGCCGCGGGGACGAGCCCCGCCGCCTTCAGCGCGAGGAGGTCGACTTCGCCGACGGGAATGCGGGCGAGGTCGGACAGGCGCACCTCGGCCGTGTCGTTGCGCGTGGTCGAGACGAACCCGCGCTTCGGCAGGCGCCGCTGCAGCGGCATCTGGCCGCCTTCGAAGCCGACCTTGTGGAAGCCGCCGGAACGCGAGCGCTGGCCCTTGTGCCCGCGGCCGGCCGTCTTGCCCAGGCCCGAGCCGATGCCGCGGCCCACGCGACGGCGTGCCTTCTTGCTGCCCGCGGCGGGCTTGATCGTGTTGAGTTGCATCTTCGCGTCCTTATTCGACGACCTGCACGAGGTACGACACCTTGTTGATCATGCCGCGCGTCTGCGGCGTGTCGACGACCTCGACGGTATGGTTGGTCCACTTGAGGCCGAGGCCGCGCACGGTGGCGCGATGGTCCTCGCGCGTGCAGTTGACGCCCTTCACGAGGCGAACCTTGATCTTCTTCGACTGCTCCGCCATCGCTAGGCTCCCAGGATCTCTTCGACGCTCTTGCCACGCTTGGCGGCGACGTCGGCCGGCGAGTTGACCGATTCGAGCGCGTTGATCGTCGCGCGCACGACGTTGTAGGGATTGCTGGGACCCTGGCACTTGGCGAGCACGTTGGTGACGCCGACGACGTCGAACACCGCGCGCATCGCGCCGCCGGCGATGACGCCGGTACCTTCCGACGCGGGCTGCATGTACACGCGCGTCGAGCCGTGGCGGCCCTCGACCGCGTGATGCAGCGTGCCCTTCTTCAGGCGCACCTTGACCATCTTGCGTCGTGCCTGCTCCATGGCCTTCTGCACGGCCACCGGCACTTCCTTCGCCTTGCCCTTGCCCATGCCGATGCGGCCGTCGCCGTCGCCGACCACGGTGAGCGCCGCGAAGCCGAGGATCCGGCCGCCCTTCACCACCTTGGTGACGCGGTTGATCGAGATCATCTTCTCGCGCAGGCCGTCGCCGCGATCGTCCTGCTGCTGCGACTGGCGTCTGTCCGAACGTTGCTGAGCCATGAGGCTTGTCCCTTGCTTAGAACTTGAGGCCGCCTTCGCGGGCGGCGTCGGCCAGCGCCTTCACGCGGCCGTGGAATCGGAATCCCGCGCGGTCGAACGCCACGGTGTCGATGCCGAGCGCCTTCGCCTTCTCCGCGATGCGCTTGCCGACGACCGCCGCGGCGGCCTTGTTGCCGCCGTTCTTCAGGTCCTTGCGCACGTCGGCCTCGACCGTCGACGCGGTGGCCAGCACCTTGTCGCCCGTCGGCGCGATGATCTGCGCGTAGATGTGGCAGTTCGAGCGCGCGACCGTCAGGCGGTTGGCGCGTTGCTCGGCGATACGCACCCGGGTCTTGCGGGAGCGCCGGACTCGAGCTTCCTTCTTGTTCATCTGGATCTCTCCGCGTTACTTCTTCTTCGTTTC
>Ga0207674_10000120_pt1 | contig 91883 bp, 76 predicted proteins | sample KBSCornC72_FD_184303 | JGI IMG/M metagenome (GOLD analysis project Ga0207674, IMG submission 184303) | Corn rhizosphere microbial communities from Kellogg Biological Station, Michigan, USA - KBS Corn C7-2 (SPAdes) (version 2) | ecosystem: Host-associated > Plants > Roots > Rhizosphere > Soil ...
TTGGAAGCCGACGCCGTTGATCGGGACGCCGCGAACGAGGAAATCCTTCACCATCGCGTACACCGAGTCCGACTTCGGACCAATGCCCTCGATGTTGTAGTCGTTGTAGAACAGCGCGACGTTCGGATCGGCGGCGCGCGCCGCGCGGAACGCGAGCTCGATGTACGACCTGCCGATATGGTCGAACCAGTAACCCGAGCGCAGCGAGCCGTCGTCGTTGAATGCCTCGTTCACGACGTCCCACGCGAAAACCTTGCCCTTGAAATGGGAGACGACAGTCGCGATGTGATCGCTGAGCTGCTGCCATGCTTCATCGGCGCCGAACCCCCCGCTCGTGATCCAGCGCGGCAATTGCTGATGCCAAACGAGCGTATGACCGCGAACGACCATTTGGTTCTGCTGCGCGAAGGCGACGAGCGAATCCGCACCGGCGAAGTAATAGGTCGTCGGCGCGGGATGCAGGTGATCGAACTTCATATCGTTCTCCGGCGTCAGCACGGAGAACTCGCGCGACAGGATCGAGCGAAAGCTCGAGCCGTCGGAGCCGGTCCAGCGAAAGCCGCGGTCACCCGCGCTGCCGATGCGAATGCCGGCTTGCTGGGCGAGCGCACGCAGCGGGAACGTGTCCGTATCGACGGGAGGAATAATCGGACCCGTCGCGCTGCTGCCACCGTCCGCTCCCCCGCCGCATGCGGCCAGCCAAGCGACTGCGGCAAGCGCCAGTCCCCCCCCCCGGTACGGACCGAACGGCATGAAGCGGCCCCTCCTTCCGTCGACTGGTCGTCAGGCCACGGGATGGTGCTGCGGATCCCAGCGCGCAATCGCGGCGGCGACGCCGTCGAGATGCTGCCGCATGCGTTCCGTCGCCAGTTGCTCCTGTCGCTTCTCCAACGCGGCGAAGATCGACAGATGCTCCTGATGATCCTGTTTTCGCGAGCCGAAAATGCCGAGGATCAGCCGTTGCTCGTCGGTGAAGAGCGTTTGCATCACGTCGAGCAGCTGCGCGATCACCGCGTTGCCCGACGCCGTCGCGATCTGGCGGTGGAACGCCATGTTCACGGAGTTCAACACCGAGTCGTTATCGAGATTCTCGCCGGCCATCGTGAGCAGCCGGCGCATTTCCGCGAAGTGTTCGTCCGTCGCGTTGCGGCTGGCGAGCGCCGCCGATTGCATCTCGATCGGCGCGCGCGCCTGAATGAGGTCGAGCAGCAGCTTCTTCGTCACCTTGGGGCCGTAGTCGCTCGCCATGACGAGCACGTCCTGCGTCCGCGTGACGTACACGCCGGACCCGTGACGAATCTCGACGACCCCGATCGCCTCGAGCTTCTTCAGCGCTTCGCGAACCGTCGGATGACCGACGCCGAAGCGCCGCGCCATCTCCATGATCGTGGGCAGTCGTTCGCCCATCGTATAGTCGCCTGAATTGATCGACGTGCGAATCTCGCCGGCGAGCCGGTCGACCAAGCTTTCGCGCGCCACTGGCTTGAGGACGTTCTTCATCACATCACCTCGATGGTGTACTGCTGACGACCAGGCTCACGCTCTTCAGATCAGCCGAGCTGCCGCCGACCATGAGTTGAAATGTGCCCGGCTCGACCACCCGCTTCATGTTGCTGCCGTGATAGGAAAGATGGTCGGGTCCGACGTCGAATGAGACGGTGCGCGTCTCGCCCGGAGCGAGCGACAGGCGCTGAAAGCCGCGCAGCTCCTTTACCGGCCGGGTCGCGCTGCTCGTCTCGTCCCGGATGTACAGCTGGACGACCTCGTCGCCGCCGCGGCTTCCAGTGTTCCGCACGTCCACCGAGACGCGCGTGCGTCCGTTTGCCGGGATCCGGTTCGCCGACAAACGAAGGTTCGAGTACGCAAAGGTGGTATAGGACAGACCAAAGCCGAAGGGAAACAGCGGAGCGATCGTGTCGAGGACGTAGCCGCGCCGCGCCGATGGTTTGTAATTGTAAAACACCGGGAGCTGCCCGACGTCGCGTGCCACGGTCACCGGGAGCTTGCCACCGGGGTTCACGTCGCCGAAGAGCACTTTCGCGACGGCGGTGCCGGTCTCCTGTCCGAGATACCAGCCCTCGATGATCGCCGGAATCCTGATGAGGTTCGGAATCGACGCCGGCCGGCCGTTGATCAGCACCAGCACCACGGGCTTCCCCGTCGCCGCGATGCGCAACGCGAGCGCTTCCTGCTCGCCCGGCAGGCCGATCGACGCACGGTCGCCGAGATGATTGTTCTCGTAGGCCTCGCGCGCCGTCTGCTCGTTGTCGCCGAGCACGAGCACGACGAGATCACTGCGCTGCGCGAGCGTGACGGCGTCCGCCATGCGACTTGCATTGGACGCCGAGTCCGTGGGAACGACGCGATCGGCGCCGTTGCGGTACTTGGATCGCGCGCCTCCCATGTGCGGCTGCGGCTCGGGCGTGAAGACCGAGTCTTCGGTGATGCGCACGCCTTCCGCGTACTCGACGGTGGCGCTCTCCGCCACACGCGACCGGATTCCATCGAGAATGCTCACCGCGTGCAGCGGCACACCGGCGTAACCGCCGAGCAACACCTCGCCCGCGTGCGGGCCAATGACAGCGATGCGACCGTGTGCGCCCACGCGCAGCGGCAACAAGCCACCCTCGTTGCGGAGCAGGATCATTGCCTGTTGCGCCGCCTCGAGCGCCAACGCGCGTGTGCCTTCGGCGCCGGAGATCCGTTCGGCGGCGGCCACGTCGACCAACGGATTCTCGAACAGGCCGAGCATGAATTTTGGGCGAAGCAGTCGCCGAACCGCGGCGTCGATCGCTTGCATCGAGACCTTCTTGGTCTTCACCTGGTCGACGAGTGTCGCGTACGTCGCCGGATCGGGCAGCTCGATGTCCACCGTTGCGTCGAGGGCGCGACGTGCCGCCTCGGCGGGATCGGAGGCGACGTGATGGCGGTCGATCAATTGCTGGATGGCAAACCAGTCGGACACGACGGTTCCGTCGAACCCCCACTCCGTTCGCAGAACGTCGTGCAGCATCCAGCGATTTACGTGCGACGGGATGCCGTCGACCTCGTTGTACGACGCCATCACGCTCTTCGCACCCGCTTCCTTGATCGCGATCTCGAAGGGATAGAGGAACATGTCGCGCAACGTTCGCTCACCGAGGGAAGCCGGCCCGACATTGGTTCCCGACTCGGGCTGTCCATGCCCGGTCATGTGCTTGAGCGTCGCGAACACGTGGCCGGGCGCGATGGTCGGTCCTGTTCCCGTCCCCTGAAAGCCGCGGACCGCCGCCACGCCCATGCGCGCTACAAGGAAGGGATCCTCGCCGTATGTCTCCTCGAATCTTCCCCAGCGCGGCTCGCGGGCGATGTCGACCACCGGCGCCAGCACCTGATGCACGCCACGCGCACGTGCCTCGGCGGCAGTCGCCGTGAACACGCGCTGTACGAGGTCCGTGTTCCACGTGCTCGCCAGCGCGATCGCTTGCGGAAAGCTCGTGGCACCGGCGGCCTCGAGGCCGTGCAGCGCCTCCTCATTGAACAGAATCGGAATGCCGAGTCGAGTGCTGTCGCGCACCCAACGTTGAATCGCGTTGACAAACTCTGCTTCGCCGCGCGCGTCGTGGCCGTCTTGCGGACGCTCGATGCGACCGATCCCCACGCGAAACCATTGCGGCGCGCGGGCCGGATTGAAATGACCGCTGCTATCGGTGATCAGCTTCTTCTGGTCCCAGAGACACATCATCTGGGCCACTTTCTCCTCGAGCGTCATGCGCGAGAGCAGGTCCGTAATGCGGCGCTCTATCGGCACGCTCGCGTCGCGATACGCCGGCCGCTGCGCGACTACGGCGGAGGGCAACAGAGCGAGTGCCGCGATGGTCGCGGTGCACCGGATCGAGGCCAAGCGGATTCGTTCAGGGCACACTGGCCGGTCTCCCACGTGCACCCGCGGCAATGGCAGCGTGCAAAACGGTGTCGAACGCGGGTTTCGGCATGCCGCGACGATCGAACAGCAGCGGATGGTTCGTGCGCCCGCGTACGGGAAAGTTGTTGAGCCAGGAGTCGCCGTCGGCGACGCCCCAGAACGTCATTCGTGAGATCACGTCGCGATGCGCGAGGTACACACGGACGATGTCTCCGTAGCGGCGAGCCAACGTAAGCTGCACAGAGTCCGGCAGGCCCGCGCGGTAAGGATCGGCAGCGCCCGTTCGCTGCAACTCCTGCTCGACCACCTCCGTGCGCTGCCCCCGGTTGCTCGGCAACGGGTCGACATCGAGCTCCGTGACCATCAAGCGCAGACCGGTTGACGCCAGTTCCACGATCGCCGAATCGATCGCTCCCGTCGTCGGCCAGTCGAGCTTCTGGTGTTCCTGCATCCCGATCGCGGTGATCGGCACGCCTTGCTCACGGAGCGATCGAACGAGCCGCACGATTCCCGCGCGCTTCGCGGGCGCTTCGACGGAGAAATCGTTGTAGTGGAGCTCCGCGCCAGGGTCTGCTTGATGTGCAAACTGGAAAGCCATGGCGATGTACTCCGGCCCGATGATGCGCAGCCACGGTGATTGCCGCAGCGATCCGTTCTCCGCCACTGCTTCGTTGACGACATCCCAGCCACGAATACGACCCTTGTATCGACCGACCACGGCGAAAATGTGCGACCGCATGCGGGCAATGAGGGTGTCCCGTGATGCCGGTTTGCCCGCGCTATCCTCGAACACCCAACGCGGTGTCTGATTGTGCCACACCAGGGTATGGCCGATCACCGTCATGCCATGTCGCTCGCCGAAGGCCACGTACCGATCGGCGGCATCGAAGGCGAACTCTCCCGGCCGCGGCTCGATCGATTCCCACTTCATCACGTTCTCGGGCGAGATCGTGTCGAAGTGGCGGGCGATCACGGTGTCGCCCGCGACATCGCGGCCGCTTGACTGGCGGTCGTTGATCGCGGCGCCGACGACAAAGACGCCGGCAAATGCGTCCTTGAGCGTCGTGGGCGCGGACACGGGCGGGGGCGGCGAACCGGGGCGACCGCAGCCCAACCCGGCCGCGAGCAGAACTACTCCGACGCACTGCCCGACCCCCAGTCCGCGCCCGCGCCGGGGTGTCCGGCACGGTCCTGAGAATTCCATTGTTCCTTCAGCCAGGCGTCAGTACCCCGGGTTCTGCGGATACTTCGCGCCGACAACCACACCGTCGATCTGCGACTGCGGTATCGGTCGGAGGAGGTGCCGTGCCGCGACGTTCGCCGCGCCGTGCGGATTGTACTTCTTCACACGGTTCAGGAAGTAATCGACGCCCGGACGGGTGATGTCGTACCAGCGGGTGAATTCGCCGGCGAGCTCGCGCTCACGTTCGTCCATGACGTAATCGAGCGTCATCTGGCTGGCCGTCACGTTGTAGTCGGCCTTGTGGTTCGTGGCCGCCGCGCGAACGTGCAACACGTTGATCATTTGCGCTGCCTTCGCCTGATCACCGAGTCCGACGGCCGCCTCGGCCGCGATGAGATAGACCTCGGCGAGCCGGAAGATGACCTGAACCTTGCCACCCTCCTGGGCCGTGAGGTTCGCGCGTTGGTTGTCCTGGAACTTCTTCATCGACGGATAGCGCTGCCAATTGAAGTAGCCGTCGTTGGCGTTGTTGCGATCGCCGCAGTATCCGGCCGGAGAGAAATCCGCCGCCGGGTTGTTGATTTGCTGCGACGGGCACGGCGTGAGGATCTGGTACGCCTTGCTCTGACGGAACGCCGTCGTGACGCCGAAAGGCAGATAGACGGCGGCCGTATCGCCGATGTTCTCGACGGCGCCGCTCGTGCACGCCGGACAGTTCGTCGTCGCGTTTTTCACGTTGTTCTGCGTCGCGATCCACGTTGTCTGGAACGTCCCGTCGAAGCGCGTGTCGAGGGTGTCGTTCAGGGCCGGGTCGCCCTTGTACTTGTTCCAGACGCTCAACTCGTAGGGCGTCGGCATCATGCGGCGGAACGGTCGGCCGTTGTTCAAATCGCGCGGCGTGCCCACCCAAAGGCCGTTGTTGTCATACTGGCCGAGGTAAACGAGGTGCAGATAGTTGTACTCGTTGTCGGCGTCCACATGCGTCGCGTCGTAGATGCCGTTCGGGCCGAACTGCACGGTGAAGATGAATTCCTTCTTGTTGCCGTTGTATCCGGCGTTCTCGCAGTAGCCCGTTCTGCCCGGATCGGCGGTACGACGCACGCACCACAGATCCGCGAACACCGGCTCGAGCGAATACGTGCCGGAGGCGATGACCGAGTCCGCGTCGGCCGCCGCCTTCTGGAAGTCACCCTGCTTGCCGGGAGAGAACGCGAGATAGGCGCGGGTGAGATAGACCAGGGAGCGGAGCGTCTGCGCCGCGCCCTTGGTCGCGCGGCCGAAATCCGCCTGCGTGCGTGGAAGCAGCGCGCTGGCGGTGTCGAGATCCGCGATGATGAGAGTGTAGACGTCCTTCGCCGGGTCGCGTACGGCACTCGCGTCGACGCCCTGTTTCTCGTGCACGTTCAACGTTACGTCGCCGAACTGACGGACCAGGGTGAAGTAGTTCAGCGCGCGAAGGAAGTGCGCCTCGCCCAACAAGCTGTTTTTCGTCGCCTGCGAAATTCCCGTCGCCGCCGGTCCGCGATCGATTGCCGCGTTGAGCGTGTTGATCGCTTGATAGGCCGGGTTCCATGTGTTGGCCAACGGCGCGACCGTCGAATTGAATCCGCCGCCGTACGAATCGAAATCCTTGTTGTTCGATCCGGACTGGTCGGCGGCCATCCAGGTATCGGTGCCGACTTGCTGCAACGATATCAGCTGTTCGCGGCCGTAATAGCCGCGGAGTTGCGCGTACGAGGCGATGACCGCGGAGTTGAGGCCGTCGGGTGTGGAGTAGTACTGGCTACTCACCCCGGTGATCAGCTTTTCGTCGAGGTTCGCACAGCTGACCGCGCCGGCGATCAACCCCAACGTCACAGTAGAAAGCAGGATTCGCTTCATATGTGGTCTCGATGCTCAGTGAGTGGGGTTTAGAAGACGAAGTTGGAGCCGATGAGAAGCGTCCTGACCGTCGGGACGCCGCCACGCACTTCCGGATCGATGCCGATGTAATCCGTGTGGATATACGGATCCTGGGCTGTGCCGTAGAGGCGGACGCTTTGCATTCCGATTCGATTCGCGAATCGCGGGCTGAAGGTGTAGCCCGCGGTGATATTGCGAATGCGCCAGTGCGAGCCGTCGGTGTAGAGGCGTGTCGCCGCGTAAAGACGGTCCACGGCACCGGTGGTGGGCGCCGGGTTCTTGTTCGTCGGGTTCGTCGGCGTCCAATAATCGAGATCCGCGACGTTGTTGAATCGACCGTTGTAGCTGCGCGGCGTCTGGTCGATGAAGACGTAGTTCCACTTCGCCGTGATCAGGCCGGAGAGATCGAATCCCTTGTAGGTGAACCGGTTCGACCAGCTCGCCGTCCAGCCCGGGTACGTGTCGCCGACGAATGTACGATCGCTGTCGGCGCTGATCCGGTAGTCGCCGTTCAAGTCCGCGACGCGCGGATCCCCGACTTTGAACGTCGAACCTTTGGCATTGAACTTTTTCATCTCGAGCGTGTCCGCGTACTGCCACACGCCGACGTATTTGAAGTCGTAGAACACCTGGCGCTGCTGGTCGCCCGGCAGGTTGATCGGGTGGCCGACGAACCAGACGTTCGCCGCATCCGACTGTGAGCCGCTGGCGAGTGCCGTGATCTTGTTCTTGTTCGTCGCCCAGTTCACGTCCATCGTCCAGCCCAATCCGCGCCAATTCCGGATCGGGATCGTCGTGACGCCGAGCTCGAGTCCCTTGTTCTCGGTCGAGCCGATGTTCTGGAGCGTGGAGGTGAAGCCCGACGTTGCCGGCAGCAGGCGGGTGAGCAGCAGGTCGTGCGTCTTCATCTTGTAGACGTCGACGGTGCCGCTGACGCGGTTGTTGAACAGACCGTACTCGATGCCAAGGTCCGACTGGTCGGTCTTCTCCCACCCGAGGTCAGGATTCGGGATGGAGCCGGGTTTGTAGCCGCGCACGCGAGTCGTCCCGAAAGTGTAGAGGCGCGCGCTGAGCGTGCCCTCCGTAGCGTACGGAGCGATCGCTGTGTTGCCCGTGGAGCCGAAGCTCCCGCGAAGCTTGAGGGCGCTGATCGCCGGGAAGTTCCGCATGAACCCTTCGTCGCCGATCTGCCAACTAGCGCCGAACGACGGGAAGTACGCCCACTTGTGCCCGGGCGCGAGTCGGCTCGAGCCGTCCGCGCGCTCGGTGATCGATACCGTGTACCGATCGGCGAAGGTGTAGTTCACGCGGCCCATGTACGACTTCAGCGACCACTCGGAGATCAGACTGCGCTGGTTGCCCGCGGTGCCCGACCCGAGGTCGTACCAGAGCTGCGTCGGATACGGAAGGTTGCTGGCGTACAGTGAATCCTTCGAGAAACGGTCGTGCTGGATGCTGTACAGCCCCGTCAGATCGAAGTGATGCTGACTCAAGACCGTCTTGTTGTAGTGCAGCAGGTTGTCCAGCGTGTACGTGAAGTCCTGCTGGTTGAACTGTCCCGCCTGCGGCGGCTGTCCTTGGTTGCCGAACTGCGCGCCGAGGTTCGAGCAGTTGCCATGCGTCCACGTGCCGTTCCAGCAGCCGTTGGTCAGCTGCGTGTAGTCCGGCCCGAAGTTCACGCGATACGTGAGTCCGTTCGCGATCTCGTACTCGGCGTATGCGGCGCCGAACGCGCGGTTCACGTTCTGCTGGCGAACGACGGACTGCGCCTCGAGCAGCGGATTCAGGTTGAGCGGATCGTCATCCGGTCGCGGATCGTAGAGACCCGCCGAATCCGGGTTCATGTAGTTGATCGGCTGCCCGAGCGGAGTCACGGCGAAGAGGTATCCGTACGCCGCACCACCCTCGCCCTGATTCGTGAGAATTCTCGAAAGGTTGGTCGTCAGGCCCAGGCGGAGCTTGTCGCCGGAATGATCGATCGAGGCGAACCCGGCCCCGCGATTGTACCCCTGCCCCGGAATCAGACCCACCTGATCGAAGTAGCTCGCGTTCATCGTGAACCGCGTGTCGCCACTCGACCCGTTCAAGCCGGTTTGAACGCTCCGCTGCGCGCCGCTGCGGAGCGTCACCTTCTGCCAATCGGTCGAGATGTTGTTCTTGATCGCGAACTGTTGCTTCGCGGAAAAGATGCGGGCGAGGCTCGTGTCCTGGCCGTTCGCCGCGGCGCCGTCCTTCATGTACTGCACGTACTGCTGCAGGTTCATGAGCGGCACGAGGCGCACGGGATCCTGTGTGCCGGCGTACGCGTCTACCGAGTACGACGTGTGCAGGCGGCCGTCGGCTACGCCCTTCTTCGTCGTCACGAGAATGACGCCGTTTGCGCCGCGGCTGCCGTAGATCGCCGTCGCCGACGCGTCCTTGAGGACTTCGATCGTTTCGATCGTTTCGGGATTGAAGTCCTGGATGCCGCCGCCGATCGGTACGCCGTCCACGACGTAGAGCGGTTCGTTGCTCGCCGTGAGCGAACGAACGCCGCGGATGCGAACGTTCATCGCCGCGCCGGGCTCGTTGTTCGCCGCGATGATGTCGACGCCGGGCACTCGGCCCTGCAGCGCCTTCATCGGATCCGCCGTCGGGATGTCCTTGAGCTTCTCCGCGGTCACGGTCGACACGGCGCCGGTCACGGTTCTTCGCTCCTGCTCGCCGTACCCGACGACGACGACCGGGTTCAGCTCGAGCGCCGTCGGCGTGAGGGTGATCGTGACGGTTGCCGTCTGTCCGGAGGCGACCGTCACCGGCGAGGTTCCGAGCGTGAAGCCGATCCCGCGCGCCTGGACACTGTGGGGACCGGGCGACACGTTGGCGATGCTGAAGCGTCCGGCAGAATCGGTCACCGCTCCGCGCGCCATCGCGCTCACGGTGATTTGAATTCCCGGTAGCGGTCGTCCGTCGGGAGCGCTCACTCGACCGGCGACGGTTCCACCGGATTGCGCGCCGGCCGTCGTGCCCGCCGCGAAGAGAGTGAGGATCGCAAGGAGAGTCCGGCGTCCCATCAGGCTTACCTCCGAGTACGTGAGAGCGTGGGTACGGAGAGCAGCACAGCGGCGAGAACTGCGACCGAGCCGTTACGGACTCAGCGCAAAATTGATAAGATGATACGGTGACACGATTCTATGATCACCGTTCGGGCTGTCAAGAGTGCCGGACAGAACCGCGAGGACCGATGCGCCGAGTAACCGTTGCCGCCCAAACCGCCCTTGCGCTGGCCGGAAGCGCCTTGCCGTCGACTGCCCAAGCGCCCAAAACGGCCGGCAGCGACAGGCTGGCGATGCCGCGCATCTTCGCCGACGCCATGGTTCTCCAGCGCGATCAACCCATCACGCTGTGGGGTTGGAGCGCGCCGGGTTCGACGGTAAGAGTGCGGATCGACCGCGACTCGCGTCTGGCCAATGCCGACAAGTCCGGCGCGTGGACCGCGACGCTCCCCCCGAGGCCTGCCGGCGGACCATTCCGTGTCGTCGTCGCTGCGCGCGGTGATTCGCTGGTGTTTGCGAACGTGCTCGTCGGCGACGTGTGGGTCGCGTCCGGTCAGTCCAACATGGAATTCCCGGTGTCACAGAGCGCGAACGCCGACGCCGCGATCGCCGCAGCCAACGATTCAACGATCCGCGAGTTCAAGGTTCCGACGTCGTGGGCGAACGCTCCCGAGCGCGATCTTGCCGGCGGCAGCTGGCTCCCCGCGGACCGACAACACGTCGGCGCGTTCAGCGCCGTCGCCTACTTCTTTGCCAAGCATCTGCGGCCGAGCGTCGGCGTGCCGATCGGCATCATCAATACGACGTGGGGCGGCAGCAACATCGAAACGTGGATCTCTCGCGCCGCGCAGCATCTCGACGACGACGCCTGGGCCGCGATCCAGCAAGGCGAGGCGAATCGCGACCGCGCCGTGCGGGACTCTCTTCGCGCCGTTCTCGGGAATGTGCTCCCCGAGATCGATTCCGGTCTCGTCGACGGCGTTGCGCGTTGGGCCGACCCGACGCTGGACGAGCAAGCGTGGAGGGCGATCCGAGTCCCGGCGTATTGGGAGTCGCAAGGCTTTCCTGGGCTCGACGGTGTCGCGTGGTATCGCGTCGACTTCACGCTCGAGGCGTCGGAGCTGCGATCCGGCGTCACGCTCACGTTTGGCGCGATCGACGACGACGACATGACCTGGGTGAATGGCGTCGAGGTCGGCCGGACGAGCGGCTACAATGTCCGGCGATCGTACAACGTGCCGGCGACAGCGTTGCATCCAGGGCGGAACGTGCTGGCAATGCGCGTCTCCGACTGGGCCGGGGGCGGCGGAATCAACGAAGCTACGGCACTGATCGTCGGCGGCACACGAAGGTCGCTCGATGGAACGTGGAAGTTCAGGGTCGGTCGCGCGACGATCGGCGCCGATGGCCAGCGGATCAACAAGATCCCGACAATCCTCTACAACAAGATGGTCTACCCGATGCTTCCGCTCTCGATCAAGGGAGTGTTGTGGTATCAAGGCGAGTCGAACGCGAACAACGCGCGCCAGGCGATGGACTATCGTGAGCAGTTCGCGACGCTGATCCGCAGCTGGCGTCGCGAGTGGAGCCGCGGGCGAAACCAATTCCCGTTTCTGTGGGTGCAGCTGCCCGGCTACGGCAAACCGGACAGCCTTCCCCAGTCGCAGCCGGGTTGGGCGCTACAGCGCGAGTCGATGGAAGCCGCGCTGTCGATGCCGAAAACCGGACGCGCGATCGCGATCGACCTTGGCGGGGCCACGGAGCTCCATCCTCGCAACAAAGAGGATGTCGGCGCCCGCCTGGCACTCGTCGGCAGAAAGGTGGCGTACGGCCAATCGGTTGAGACTTCCGGCCCGACGTTTCGGTCGATGACAATGCGCGGTGACACGGCGATCATCACCTTCGCGTACGCCGACAAGGGACTCATCGCGCGCGGAGGCGAGCTTGGCGGCTTCGCGATCGCGTCGGCCGACCGGCGCTTCGAGTGGGCGAAAGCGAGGATCGCCGGAAATCGCGTGTTGGTGTGGGGCGAGGGTGTGCGCGCGCCGGTCGCGGTGCGCTACGCATGGGCAAACTATCCGGAGAAAGCGAATCTGTACGGCGCGAACGGACTCCCCGCCGGCCCCTTCCGCACCGATCACTGGTGATTGTTCCGGAAAAGCTTGAGGTCGATGGCTTCGGCCATCAGGCGATAGCCGTTCTCATTCGGATGCAAGTGGTCGCCGCTGTCCACGTCGCCCCGGAGTCGAGACGGATTCGCCGGATCGCGGAGCGCGGCGTCGAAATCGATCACGGCGTCGAAGGCGCGGCTCCGGCGTATCCAGTTATTGACGCGTTGGCGCGCCGCCGACCGCTCCGGCGCGTCATAGAACGACCCCCCGAAGGGAAGCATCGTCGCGCCGTACACGCGCAACCCACGCTCGTGCCCACGCGCGATGAACTGCTTATACGCTTCCATGAGCTGCGTCGCCGTTGCGTCGGCGGAGTCTGGCTTCGAACCGCCAAGGTCGTTCACGCCCTCGGAGACGATGACCCAGCGGACGCCGCGCTGATCCAGTACATCGCGCTCGAAACGATCGAGGGCGGTTGGACCGAGGCCGCCGCGCAGCACCGCGTTCCCGCCAATGCCGGCGTTGAGAACGGCAACGACGGCGGGCCATCGCTCGTTGGCTTGGAGCCGGCGGGCGAGATTGTCCGGCCAGCGGTTGTTCTTGTCCGTGCCCGAACCGCGTCCGTCGGCAATCGAGTTGCCGAGAACGACGACCGCGCCGGCTTCCGTCGGCCCCGTCACTTCGAGACCGGATATCACATACCAGTGCTCCGTCTTCGCCGCGTTCGGCAATACCGAATCGCGAACATGGTTGCCCGGAAGGATGAACGACGTCGTGCGCGAACCCGGATGTCCGGTGAGACGTCGCGGAACATGGGTCAGATAGAGCGAGACGACTGTCAACGCCGTCGCATCCGTGGCACCGACGACTTTGTCCGACCACGCCGCGGCGCCCGGTGCGATCGTGACGCTCGTGTCCTTCGAGAATGTCAACTGCGTCGCCGCTTCGGCGGGTCCCGCAACGGTTGCGCTTTGGGCAATGGACGCCGAAGCCACGATGAGTGGTTCGTCGCCAAACTCGTTCGACAACCGAATGCGCCGCTGAAGTCCATGGACGGTCACCTGCACGACCTGGCGGATCGTCGCTCCGGTGAGAGGCACCGGCGGCATGTTGCGGTCTTCAGTGAGTTGCGGAGCAGCTTCCCACGCCGCGATCCAGCTCGACGAAATCGCGTCGTCGAATACCCACTGCCGCTGACGGGCGCACCCCGCTATTCCGATCGCGGCGATCGCCAGGACTGTCGCCACCCGCCCGCATGTTCCGCCCCCCCGCGCAACGATTCGGTACACTGGGTACACTGGGGTCTGACCCCATTTAGAGTTCTTTAATTGGGGTCTGACCCCATTTCGGGAGGCCTTCGGGGGAGTCACGCGGCTGGGACCAGCTCGACTCCAGCCATCAGCCGGAGCAGCAGTTCCTGCGTCGCTTGCGCGTGCGGCACCTCGGTCACCAACTCTCCCTGCCGCATCACGAGAATCCGATGCGAGATGGCAATGACCTCCGGGAGCTCGCTCGAGATGAGCAGCACGGCATTGCCTCGCGCAGCCAGATCGCGGATGAGCCGATGGATCTCCGCCTTGGCCCCGACGTCCACGCCGCGCGTCGGCTCGTCGAGAATGAGAATTCTCGAATTGGCGGCGAGCCATCGGGCGAGCACCACCTTCTGCTGATTACCACCGGACAGACCCGCCACCGGCGCGGCGAGACTCGGCGTACGGACCCGCAGCGTCGAGAAGAACGTCGAAGCGAGTGTCTCTTCCTCGCGTCGGCGCACGAACAAGGCGCGAGACAACCGGCGGAGGATTGGAAGGGTGGTGTTGTGCGCTCCGCTTTCGCCGAGCACGAGGCCTTGCCGCTTCCGGTCTTCCGGCACGAGTCCGATCCCGAGCGCGATGGCGTCCTTCGGCTCCGCGATCCGAGCGGGCCGAGCATCCACGAAGACTCGGCCACTGGACGCCTTCTCCAGGCCGAAGATCGTCTGCGCAATTTCGGAACGCCCGGCGCCGACCAGGCCCGCGAGCCCGACGATCTCGCCCTCGTGCAGGGTGAAGCTCACGTCGCGAAACTTTCCCGGGACGCTGAGGCGATCCAGACGCAGAAGCTCTTTGCCTACGTGGCGCTCCTCGGCCTGGGGCAAATAGTCGCCGAGCTCGCGTCCGATCATCAGTGTCACGAGCTCGGATTCGGACAGCGTCGCCGCCGGCCGGGTCGCCACGTGGCGGCCGTCGCGCAGCACGCTGATCGTGTCGCACAGCCGATAGATCTCCGGCATGCGATGCGACACGTAGATGCACGTCACGCCGCGCGCCTTCAGCCGCTCGATCAACTCGTAGAGACGATCGGCGTCGGTCTGACTCAAGCTGCTCGTCGGCTCGTCGAAGATGACGATGTCCGCTCCCGCGCCGACGGCCGTTGCGATCTGCACGAGCTGCTGCTGCGCGATACGCAGCTCGCTCATCGGCGCGCGCACATCGAGCTCGGGGGGGGCGCCGATCTCCGCGAGCATCTCGTGCGCACGCCGCTCCAGCGAGCCCCGATCCACGAAACCGCGCCGCCGCGGCAAGTTGCCGAGCAACAGGTTCTCGGCCACGCTCATGTTCCCGCAGTACGCCAATTCCTGATGCACCATGCCGACGCCGGCGGCGAATGCGTCGCGCGGCGAGTCAAAGCGGACTTCGCGTCCACGCACGAAGAGCTTTCCGGCGTCGGGGCTGTGAATGCCCGCCAGCACCTTGCCGAGCGTGCTCTTCCCCGCACCGTTTTCGCCGCAGAGCGCGTGGCACGAGCCGGCCGCGACCTCCAGCGTGACGCCGTCCAGCGCCTGCACGCCGAGGAATCGCTTCGTGATCTGCTCGAACCGAACGGCTGGGGAAGGTTCGGTCATCGCAGGCTACATCTTGAGGTACTTCGGATCAACGTCGGTGAAGCCCCACGCTTGGAGCTGCTTCGCCCATTGTCCGAGGTTCTCCTTGGACACGCGCACGAGCTCCATCGGAATTGTCTGCGGCACGTCCTTTTTGAGATGCACTTTGTCGAAGATCGTGCGCACGCCGATGTTCCCCCACTCGTACACTGACTGCGCGAGCAACACCGGGACTACGCCTTTGTCGATGTACGCGAGCTCGGCGGGCAATGCATCGACCGAGGCCGTTTTGAGTTTTGTGAAGGTCTGATCAGTCAACAACGATTGCGCGAAGAGCGGCCAGCCGCCGATGAAGGCCCAGCCCTGAATGTCCGGATACGCGTTGTCGACGCGCACGACTTCGGCGGATGCGTCCTGTGCCGTCTCGACGTGGTTGAAGACGCCGATGATCTGCATTCCCGGGTGCTTGGCCGCTTCGTCTTTCGCGCCTTGCACGCGGTGTTGGAGGTTCGGTGCGTTCTGATTGCCGGCGAGGATGGCCACTTTGCCTTTGCCGCCCATCAGCGTTGCCAGCTCGGCCATCGTCTGTTGGCCCGTCTTGTTGTCGTCCACGCCGTAGTAGGCGAAGCGCTTCGATTGCGGCGCGTCGCTGTCGAAGGTCATCACCGGAACGCCGCGGTCCACGGCATCGTTGATCGCGCCCGTCACCTTGCCCGCATCGGAGCACGAGATCAGCACCGCGTCCACGCCGTCGTTCACCGCCTGCTGGATCCGTTGCGCCTGCACCTGGCCATCCTCCTGCGGCGGCGTGAGCCACAGGACTTCGACCCGCATGTGATTCTTCTCGCTGAGATCCTTCGCCGCGGCCTCGGCGCCCGTGCGGGCAGCGAGGAAGACGGGGTTCGTCGAGCTCTTGGCGATCATCGCGATGCGCAGGACGCTATCGCTGTGGGCCACCGGTGCGCCGCTCGTCGCGGCAGTCTTGGTGGAATCATTGGCGGTTTCGGCGCCCTTGCCGCAGGCGATCACGCCAGTCACTGCCAACAGCGCGGTAGCCGTCAATCGGAAGCGCATTGGATCTCCGGTAGTGTCGGTCGAAGTTGCGTCAGGTGGTGATGCCCGTGGAACTAGCGGCGCTGCGACTCAACCGGCGCGTGGTGACGCCGGCACTCCAGCGGTCGATGACTACGGCCACGATGATCGCGCAGCCGATGACGATCCATTCGTAGTTCTGGTCGAAGTGCAGCGTGCGGATGGACTGACGGATCAGCACGATGAGCAGCGCACCGAGCATCGCGCCGATCGCGCTGCCCTTGCCGCCGATCAGACTTGCCCCGCCGACCACCGCCGATGCGATCACATAGAGCTCGTAGCCCTGAGCGTCGCCGGAGGACGCCGACCCGTACAAGCTCGCGCCGAGAAACGCCGCGAGTCCCGCGGTCAGCCCGGAGACCGCGAACACGCCGAGCTGAATGCGGCCCAACGCCAGACCCGCAAACCGGCTCGCCTCGATGTTCCCGCCAAACGCGAAGATGTGCCGCCCCATCACGGTTCGCGTCAGATACAACGTGCCGAGGATAGTCACAGCGATCATCACGAGCATCGGCACCGGATACAGTCCGCCGCGCAGCCCGAGCGACGCCTTGGTCACGCCGGTCAACGAGAACGGCACGAGAATGCTCTCCGCCTTGGTTGCCACGAACGCGATGCCTCGAAGAACCCACATCGTGCCGAGCGTGATGATGAACGGGTGCACCCGCAGCCCGACGACGAGCATCCCGTTGAGCAGCCCGCACAACAAGCCGACGCCGACGCACGTTACCAGGCCAACGACGACGATCGTGCCCGGGCTGGCTTGACCGAGCGCGCGAAGGGCGAGCGCCATGCTCACGCCGGCCAGCGCATAGATCGACCCGACGGAGAGATCGATCCCGCCCGAGATGATGACGATGGTCGCGCCGATCGCCATGATCGCGAAGAAGCTCGCGTCGGTGGCGACCTGAATGAGCGTGTTCGAGTTCAGGAAATTGTTGACTGTCGTGCCGCTCACCCGATCGGCATGGCTTCCAGCGAGCGCGGTGAGCGTGATGACGACGAGCGCGACGACGATGACGAGTCCCGTCTCCTGCGAGGCGAGCATCCGTCGGCCAAAAGCAACGGGCGGGGGCGACGTCACGCGCGATAGCTCTCGCGAAACCGCTGATACGGCGCGTCGTACTCGCCGTGTGCTTCCGCCGACGGCGCCTCGGCCGGCTTTCGGCGGAGCGTCGTGGCGGCCGCCGCCCGCAAATCCGGAAACGCGCCGACGCCAACGCCGGCCAACAGCGCCGCTCCGTAGGCGGGACCCTCTTCGCGATTCACCGTCGCGACGGGAATCCCGAACACTTCGGCGAGCATCCGGCGAACGAGCGGACTTCGCGCGCCGCCGCCGGTGAAAAGGACTTCGTTCAACGTGAATCCCAGTGAGCGCAGAATCTCGAGTGAATCTCGCAGGGCAAAGCAGACGCCTTCGATGACAGCACGCGTAACATGTGCGCGCGTATGGGCGAGACTCAATCCGAGGAGCGCACCGCGCGCGGTCGCGTTGCGGTGCGGCGTGCGCTCGCCCTGAAGATAGGGGAGAAACGAAACCCCCTCGGCGCCGCGCGACACGGACGCGGCCTCGTCGTCGAGCTTGTGATCGGCCTCGGGATCGCCGGCAAGCTCGCGCGCGAGCTGATCGCGGTACCAGGCGAATGCTCCGCCGGCGCTGAGCACGACACCCATGAGATACCAGGTGTTGGGCACGACGTGGCAGAACGTGTGGGCGCGAAGCCCCGGATCGACGCGCGGCTCCGACATTGGCGCGAGGAGCGTTCCCGACGTGCCCCAACTGGCGACGGCTTCACCCGGCGCGACGACGCCCACTCCCGCCGCACCGCATGCATTGTCCGCCCCGCCGCCGACGACCGGCGTTCCGGATGCAAGTCCTGAGGCGGCGGCCCCGTCGTCGTTGACGCGGCCGAGCACCTCCGACGAGCCTCCCACTTCCGGCAGCAGCGACCCGTTCAAATCCATCGCGTCGAGAATCTCTCTGCTCCAGCGCATTCGCGCGGTGTCGTACATCAGCGTCGCCGACGCGTCGGAGGGTTCCGTCGCCAGCTCGCCCGTCAAACGGTACCGAATGTAATCCTTGGCGAGCATCACCGTCGCGACCAGCCGAAACGCTTCCGGCTCGTGATTGCGGAGCCAGAGCACCTTGGGCAGCGTGAATCCCTCGAGCGCGGGATTCGACACGAGATCTCTGAGTCTTGCTTCTCCCCCGACGCGGCGCTCGATCTCACGGCACTCCTCGGTGGTGCGTCCGTCGCACCAGAGGAGCGCTGGTCTTACGACGTCTCCACCGCGATCGAGAAATACCGACGAATGCATTTGGCCGGAGATGCCGACGGCGGCAATCGTGGCGTCGGGTACTTCCGAGCGAGCCGCCCGAATCGACGCGACGCTCGCCTCCCACCAGTCGAGCGGATCCTGTTCGGCCCACCCCGGGTGGAGCGTCGTGAGCGCGAGCGGAGTCGTCGCGGACGCGCGCACGTCGCCTGACGGCGACATGAGCACCGCCTTCACGCCACTCGTTCCTACGTCCAGTCCGAGAAAGAGCGATTCCGCCACCTATCGCACACCCATCAGCAACTCCATGGTCAGCTGATCCAGCCGTTCGTACGCGTACCCCTGCGACCGCATCCCATCGAGATCGAATCGCTCATCACGGAGCGCGCGCGCCTCGCCGTCGCTGTATCGCACGCGAAGCCCGGGGGCCGCACCGCGCGCGCGAAGGTCGGCGATCAGCGGTTGAATCTCGGCGTCTTCGTTGAATCGCGCGACCTTCTCTTTGAGAATGAGATAGGTGCGCATGCTCCCCGCCGCGAAATCCCACACACCCTGCTCATCTTCGGTCCGGTACGCGTGGCTGTCGAAGTGCCGCATCCCCGGCCAGCGGGCGTCCTCGAGAAGCTTCACGAGAAAGAAGGCGGCCTTTAGATCCTCGCTTCCGAAACGAAGATCCTGATCGAACCGGCCGGGCTTCTGTGCGTTGAGGTCGATATGAAAAAGCTTCCCTGCTTCGAGCGCCTGCGCGACGCCGTGCGCGAAATCGAGGCCGGCCATCTGGTCGTGCGCGACTTCGGGGTTGAGGCCGACCATGTCCGGATGGTCGAGCGTGTAAACGAACGCAAGCATGTGGCCGATCGTCGGCAGAAAGATGTCGCCGCGCGGCTCGTTCGGTTTCGGCTCGAGCGCGAAGCGCAGATCGTACTTCTGCGCGCGAACGTACTCGCAGAGGAAGTTGATCGCGTCGCGAAACCACTTCACCGATTCCTGCGGATCCTTCGCCGCATTCGTCTCGGCGCCCTCACGGCCGCCCCAGAACACGTACGTCGTCGCCCCCAGCTCGACGCCGAGGTCGATGGCACGCATCGTCTTTTGAAGCGCGTAGCGACGGACGCGCGCGTCGTTGCTGGTGAAGGCGCCGTCTCGAAAGACGGGATCGCCGAACAGATTCGTCGTCGCCATCGGCACGCACATGCCGTTGTCGGCCAGCGCTTGCTTGAACGCCGTGACGATGCGGTCGCGCTCCGCAGACGTTGCATCGCGCGGGACGAGATCGTTGTCGTGGAGATTCACACCGTAGGCACCGAGCGCGCCCAACTTCTCGACGATTCGCGTCGGCGAGAGAGGTGCCCGCACGGGGTCGCCGAACGGATCGCGACCCACGTTGCCGACCGTCCACAGGCCGAAAGTGAAGTGATGTTCAGGGCGCGGCGTGTATGCGTTCATTGGCAGCGGGCGGACGATGGGCGGTGGGCGATGGGCGGTGGGCGATGGGCGCGGGCGGCGGGCGGCGGCTATTGAATCTCGGGACAGCGCGGCTTGCGCGGGTCACTCGGGCAGCGGAGCGCCATGTAGTACTCGAGCGAGTGCGCCGGCGGCTCGACGCCGGCCGGCAGCGGCATATGCGAGAAGGATGCGAAATACTGAAGCGCGGCGTCGCGCCACCAGCGCGCTTCCATCTCCTGAATCGTGAGGAAACTGTCTACCTCGGCGAAGCGCGGCGCGTCGATCGAGCCACGGACGCCTTGCCACTGGCGGCGCATGGCGCGAACCGTGTCGACGCCCGTCTGGTAGTGGAGTGCAAGCTCGTCCCAGAGCGAACGGCCCGAGCGCATTGGCTCTCGCCATCCGACATGATGAAACCATAGGAGTAGCGAGTCGGGCACCGTGGCGCGATTAGCGAGACGATCGCGCACAGGCGGCGCGTACTGCGCTAATGCATCGCTGCCCTTCTCGGTCCGATCGAAGCCGACGCCGACGGAGTCGGCCCGATGGAAATAAGGAGGAGACCAGTCGGCGCGAGACAGACGAGCCCACGGCGCGGGGCCGTAGTGATGGTTCGAGCCCATGATGTGCGCGAGGCCCAGCGGCGTCATGTAGTTCACGGCCGCTTCACGCGACACCAGCATGACGTGCGCGATCGCGCGCACCGAGGCGCCGTCGTTGGTGAACGTGGCGCGAATCCATTCCTCGGCAATTCCGGCCGCCGTGAGTCGATGATCCCACGCCAAACGCCCGAAGGCATACCAGTTGGCCTGGTTGAACTGCGAACCCGTCCAGTTGGTGTCGCTCCCGATGTTGGCCACGCCGGCGATTCCGGTCTCGCGCTGCCCCTGAAGCGTGCCGTCGATCACGCGTGCGACGGTCGATCCCGGACCCCGCGCGTACGTGTCGGCGTCGAGGACTTCCTTGAACAAGGGAGCGAGATACACGAGATGGGTGTCCTCGCCCAGATACTCTTTCGTGATCTGGAATTCGAGCACCTGGGCCGTCTTCGGCAGCGCGCCGAATAGCGGATGAAACGGCTCGCGAGGCTGGAAGTCGAGCGGACCGTTTTTCGTTTGGATCAGGACGTTCGCGCGAAAGACGCCGTCGAGCGGCGTGAACTCGTCGTAGGCCTGCTTCACGCGGTCAACCGGCACGTCATTGCTGTACACGAACGCGCGCCACATTACAACGCCGTGGTGCGGTGCGACGGCGTCGGCGAGCATGTTGGCGCCATCGGCGTGGCTGCGATGATAGTCTTGCGGCCCGGGCTGGCCTTCCGAGTTCGCCTTGACGAGAAATCCCCCGAAGTCAGGGACGTTTCGATAGATCTCGTCGGCTTTCGCGCGCCACCAGGCGCGCACCGTGGAGTCGAGTGGATCGGCGGTCTTCAGTCCGCCAAGTTCGATCGGCGCGCTGAACCGCGCCGTCAGATACACCGTGATCCCGTACGGTCGAAACACGTTCGCCAGCGCCGCGACCTTCGTCAGGTACTCCGGCGTAAGCACCCGCGCGTTGGCATTGACGTTCGTGAGTACGACGCCGTTGATGCCGATCGACGCGTTCGCGCGGGCGTAATCTCGATAGCGCGGCGACAGCGTGTCGGGAAGCCGGCCCCAATCCCAGAGCGACGCGCCCGCATAGCCGCGCTCGACGCTGCCGTCGAGATTATCCCAATGATCGAGCAGGCGCCGCCGAATGCGCGGCACGCTCTTCGTCTCGAGTGATACGACAGGTCGCTGCATTTGGAGCTCGCGCAACAGCGCGAAGGCGCCGTACAGTGCTCCGACGTCACTGCTCCCGGCCACGACGATCACCGTCTGGCGACCGACTTTCACATTCGCGATGACGAACGACTCTCGTCCGGCCGGCGGGCGCTCGGACACGGGAAGAAGCGCGGCGATCGCCGGCGAGGTCGCGGTGCCGACGATCAGTCCGGGATTGCCGCCCGCCATGAAGCCAACTGTGACGGACGTATCGAGAAGGCCGCGGAGCGCGAGCGTCAACTCGTCGCGAGTCACGCGCGCCGTCGGCGAGGTTCCCTCCACCGACACCCGCGCGAAGACGCGGCGGTATTCGGCGAGCCGCGCGGCATCAGATACGCGGCGATAGCGGAGCCAGAGATCGTATCCTGTCTCGGCGCGCAAGCGGGCGCCGAGAGGGGCGACCGAGAGCGCGAGCACGACGAGCAACGGTCGCACGATGCCGCCCCCCCGTCAGCGAGGAATCGACGGCACCCGGTCGTCCGTGGGATCAGCCCAACGCGTGTTGGGGATGAGCGGCGTCCAACCGGGTCGCAGCGGATCCTGATCGTACGGATAGCTGCCGAGCCGCAGGAACAGCTCGTGATACTCCGCCAGTTTGTCGCGGTCGAGCTTCACGCCCAGACCCGGCGCGGTCGGTACGGCGATCGAGCCGCCGCAGTAGCACATCCGGCCGCCGACGATCACATCGTCCATCAAGTGGTGGTAGTGCGCGTCCGCCGCGAAGGTGAGGTTGGGAATCACCGCGCCGAGATGCAGCATCGTCGCCAGTTGAATACCCAGCTCTCCCGACGAATGCACGGCCACGCCGAGCTGAAACGCCTCGCAGATCGCGGCGGCTTTCACGCACGAGCGTACACCGCCCCAGAACGTCGTGTCGAGCAGCACGACATCGACCGCGGTGTGCAGGACGTTCGACGCGAGCTGCTCCATGCCGACGATGACCGTGTTCGTCGCCAGCGGCATCCGAACTTTTTCGCGCGTCCGACGCATCCCGTGCATCCCAAAGACCGGGTCCTCGAGATAATCGTTGTCGAGATCCTCGATCGCATACGCAAAGGAGATCGCCTGCTCGGTGGACCACACACCGTTCGGATCGAAGCGAAAACGGTCACCAGGCAACGACTCGGCGAGCGCACGATAGCACTCCAGCTCGTACTCCGGCGCGAACACGCCGCCCTTCAGCTTGTGGGTCTGGAAGCCGTGTTCCCGTTTGAGATCGGCCGCTTCCTGCACGAGCTGATCGACGCTCCGCACTTCGTTGTCGCCGTCGCCGTTCGGATATCGAAAAAAGAGATAGGACGCAAAGGGCACGCGATCGCGCAGCCGCCCACCGAGCATCTCCGACAGCGACACGCCCCACTTCTGCCCCAATACGTCGAGGCAGGCGAATTCCAGCGCGGCCAGGATCTGCGTTCGATTGTTGTAAAGGGACGCGGTCGGATTCGCGATGAGGAAGCGCATTTCCTCGAGGCGAGCCGGGTCACGCCCCACCAAATAACTCTTCAACCCATTGAACGCCGCGACGGCACTCTCTCCACCACCACCCATCTCGCCCAGACCGACTAGCCCCTCGTCGGTCTCGACCTCAACGACGGTCCGAACGAAGCGACCCCAATGGCAGCCGTTCGCATGACGCAGCGGAGCGGCGAGCGGGACGGTCACTGGGGTGGCCCGTATGTCTGTGATTTTCATTCAGGTCGAGAATCGCGGGTGGGGCGCGCTTGACATGATCAAGTCATATGATGACCACGATTTTGCGGCTGAGCGGGCATCCTGTCAAGCGGCGACTCGGCGACTCGGCGACTCGGCGACTCGGCGGCTGCTCAGACACCACTGAACACACTAAAGCCGCCGTCGATCGGCACCACGGCGCCCGTAACGAACGAGGCCGCGTCGCTGCACAGCCATTGAACGGCGCCGACTAGTTCCTCGGGATGGCCGAACCTGCCCATCGGCGTCTCGCGCAGGATGTTACGGGCCCGCTCCGTATGCCCGCCGTCCTCGTCCACGAGTACGGCACGATTTTGCTTCGTGATGAAGAATCCCGGCGCGATCGCGTTGACCCGGAGGCCGTCACCGTGGCGTCGCGCCATGTCCACCGCGAGCCAGCGCGTGAAACTGTCGATCCCGGCCTTCGCGACTGAATAACCCATGACGCCGCTCAGCGCCTGAACCGCGGCCATCGACGAGATGTTCACGATCGCCCCGCGCCCCGCCTTGGCCATCTGCTCGGCGAACACCATCGTCGGCAGCACGGTGCCGTGCAGGTTGAGTCGAAGCACTTCGTCGAACGCGTCCGGCGGGATTTCGAAAACGCTAATCGTGTCGCTTCGCGCGCGCGCGACGTTGCCGCCGGCGGCATTGACCAGAATATCAACGCGCCCCCACGCCGACAACAATTCGTCGCGCGCCGCGCCGAGTTGCTCGATGTTCGTCGCGTCGGCAACGAGCGCGAGCGCGTCGCCGCCCTGCGCACGAATGGCCGCCGCTTCGGCGCTCGCGGCGTCTTGTCGCCTACCAAGGATGGCGACGCGCGCGCCAGCGTTTGCGAGGCCCCGCGCCAAGACGCTGCCGATGACGCCGTAACCCCCTGTCACGACGGCAACGCGTCCGGTGATGTCAAACGGATTCATCGACCAAAATTGAACGCGTCGGTGGTCCGGGTCAAAGCGTTCATCAGATTTCGACCACGGAACATCTCAGACCGACGACGATTTGAACAATTAGATACGGGACAACTGACAGGACTTGAACGGCAAAACTACAGGGGAACTGCTTTCAATTGGATTTAGCGGGCAAAATGCCACGCCCCTATGAAGCAGTTCTCCTGTATTTTGTCCGTCAGATCCGGTCAGTTGTCCGTATCCAACCGTACCAACCGTCCACGGTCTCAAAACGCCGGTGTGGTCGCGACCCCCCTTCAGCGTTTCGCCGTCGTTTCCTCCAGGTGATGCTTGATCTGCTTGCCCTCGGCGAGGAAGACGGCGTCTTCGCCGATGTTCGTCGCCAGGTCGGCGACGCGCTCGAGGTTGCGGCTCACGAGGAACAGCTCGAGCGACGGCGTGATCGTGCGCGCGTCCTCCATCATGTGCGTCACGAGAATTCGGAAGACGGAGTTGTGCATCGCGTCCACCTCGTCGTCGGCGCGGCAGACTTCCCGGCCAAGCGCTCCGTCCTCGCGGACGAATGCCGTCAGGGCGTCGCGCAACATCTGGCGCGCGCGGCGCGCCATCTCGCCGATCTCGGGATCCGGCGTGATCACGGTGTTGGTCGACGCGAGCCGGATCGCGCCCTGCGCGATGTTCACCGCGTGATCGCCAACCCGCTCGAGATCGTTGGAGACCTTGATCGACGCGATGATGAAGCGGAGATCGCGCGCCATCGGTTGCTGAAGGGCAAGTAACCCGATTGCCTGGTCCTCGATCTCGATCTCCAGCGCATCGAGCTCCTTGTCCCCCGTGAGCACGGCTTCGGCCATCGTGCTTCCGCGGCTGAGCAGCGCGTCGACCGAGAGGTCGAGTAGCGAAGTGGCGAGATCCGACATGTCGAGCAGGCGCTGCTTGAGGTGCGCCAGCTGGTCGTGAAAGTGTCTGAACCCGATTGTCGGTACGGTTTCCGTGGGGGTCATCCGAACCTTCCAGTGATGTACGCTTCGGTGCGCTCGTTAGACGGCTTGGTGAACATGCGGTCGGTCGGTCCGTTTTCGACGAGCTGGCCGAGGTAGAAGAACGCGGTCCTGTCCGACACGCGCGCCGCTTGCTGCAGGTTGTGCGTGACGATGACGATCGTCAAATCTCGCTTGAGCTCATATACGAGCTCTTCGATCTTCTGCGTCGCGATCGGATCCAGCGCGCTCGCCGGCTCGTCGAGCAGCAGGACTTCCGGCTCGTTGGCGAGAGCCCGCGCGATGCAGAGTCGCTGCTGCTGCCCGCCCGACAAACCGAGCGCGCTCTGACGGAGGCGGTCCTTGACCTCCTCCCAAAGCGCGGCCCGCTGCAACGCGGATTCGACGATCGCGTCGAGATCGGCGCGCTTGCGAATGCCGTTGATGTGCGGTCCGTACGCGACGTTATCGTAGATCGATTTCGGAAATGGATTCCATCGCTGGAATACCATTCCCACCCGGCGGCGCAGCACCACGCCTTGCATCTCCCGACTGTAGACGTCGGTGTCGTCGAGGCGGATCGTGCCCTCATGACGAATGCCGGGGAGAAGCGCATTCATTCGATTGATCGAACGCAGGAACGTCGACTTGCCGCAGCCCGACGGCCCGATGAGAGCGGTCACGGTGCGCGGCGGGACCATGAGATTGATGTCGCGCAGCGCCTGCTTCTCCCCGTACCAAAACGAGAAGTGCTCGGCCGCGACGCTTCCCCGCTCGATCGCCCCCGCGAGCGTCGGCCCGACGTCCATAGTCGCCGTCATCCAAATCTCCCCGTCACGTACGCGTCGGTGCGCGGGTCGCGCGGCGTCGTGAACAGCACGTTCGTCGGCGCGTACTCGACCAGCTCGCCGCTCAACATGAACGCGGTGCGGTCTGAGATGCGCGCGGCTTGCTGCATGTTGTGCGTCACGATGATGATCGTGACCTCCGCGCGGAGCTCATAGACCAGCTCTTCGATTCGCTGCGTGCTGATCGGGTCGAGCGACGCCGTCGGCTCGTCGAGCAACAGGACGGTCGGTGACGTCGCCAGAGCCCTTGCCACACACAAGCGCTGCTGTTGTCCACCAGAAAGCGCCGTCGCGTTCGTGCCAAGGCGGTCGTGCACTTCGTCCCACAGCGCGGTGCGGCGCAATGCCCTTTCGACGAGGTCGTCCGTCTCGCGGCGCGACGGACGCTCGTTGCGCGGCAAGATCTTGAGTCCGGCCGAGACGTTGTCGCGAATCGACATTGTTGGGAACGGCGTCGGCCGCTGAAAGACCATTCCGATATGCCGGCGAACGCCGATCGCGCTCACGCTCGGCCCATAGATATCTTTCCCCTGAAAGCGCACCTCGCCCTCGACGCGCGCTCCCGGGACTGTCTCGTGCATCCGGTTGAGGCAGCGCAGCAGCGTGGACTTCCCGCACCCCGACGGGCCTATGATCGCGGTGACCTGGCCGCGTTGAACGGTGAATGACACGTCGCGCACGACGCGCGCCGCGCCGAAATACGCGTCCAGTGCGTCCACGGCGAGCACCTCGGGCGCGGACGCCTGCGTCTGCGGCGATGGCGCTTCCGTCACCGGAGCCGCATCCACGTGTGCTTCGGTGCGCAGCGGCACTTGGTTCTCAATCGCTGCCGAGTCCCGCGCGGGATCGCGTAGCGAATCGGGCGGCGACGCTGATGACGAGGACGAGACCGAGGAGGACGAGCGCCCCGGCCCAGGCCTGCGCGTGCCAGTCGTCGTATGGGGCTGTCGCATAAAAGTAGATCTGCATGGGTAAGGCGGCGATCGGCTGAGTCGGCGAGACCGACCAGAAACTGTTGCCGAACGCGGTGAAAATCAGAGGAGCGGTCTCCCCGGCGATGCGCGCCACCGCGAGGAGCGCGCCGGTCACGATCCCGGGCATCGCCGTGCGCAGCACGATACTCAGCGACGTTCGCCATTTCGTATACCCCAGCGCCAAGGCGGCTTCGCGCATGGAAACCGGCACGAGACGAATCATCTCTTCCGTCGTTCGCGTCACGAGCGGAATCATCATCGCCGCGAGGGCCATGCCGCCGGCAAGCGCCGAAAAGTGTCTGAACGGCCTGACCAGCAAACCCCACGCGAAGATGCCGAGGACGATCGAAGGCAAGCCGTTCAGAACATCGGACAAGAACCGGACAACTGTTGCCAGACGAGCGCCGCGCTGCTCGGCGAGATACAGCCCGGCGAAGATGCCGACGGGCAGGCCCAGGACCGACGCGATCAGCACCAGCATTCCAGTGCCGACGATCGCATTCGCCATTCCGCCGCCAACGTCGCCGGTTGGCTTCGGCATGTGGGTGAAGAAGTCCAGGTTGACCGACGAAAGCCCCTGCCGCAGCAGATGAAAAACGATGAGCGTCAACGGAAGCACGGCGATCAGCGCGGCGAGAAACGTCAGCCCGATCATCATCTGGCTAACGAAGCGTCGCCTGGAAAGGGTCCGTGCCGTGCTCTTCGCGAGCTGGTCTCGATACGACCGCCACGCCGCGCGGCGCTGCGCCGTCAATGATTGCGTCGTCATGTCGCGCCCGTCCGCGCCGTCCGCCAAACCAGCCATCGGGCGATGACGTTGACGATGACCGTGACGATGAACAGCCCGGCCCCGACGGCCATCAATGATGACACGTGAAGGTCGTTCGTGGCTTCGGCAAACTCATTGGCGATGAGCGACGCCATCGTGTAGCCCGGCTGGAAGAGCGACGCCGAGAGCTCGTGTCGGTTTCCGATGACCATCGTCACCGCCATCGTCTCACCAATGGCGCGTCCAAGGCCGAGAATCACACCGCCGAGGATGCCCGAGCGCGCGTACGGAAGCACCGCGTCCCAGATCATCTCCCAGCGTGTCGCACCAAGGGCCAGCGCCGCCTCTCGCTGCGATCGCGGCACCGCACGAAGCACTTCGCGGGTCACCGCCGAGATGTACGGCAGGATCATGATCGCCAGGATGCAGCCGGCAGCGAACATACTCGGACCGTATGCCGCGCCGCTGAAGAGCGGGAAATCACCGAGGTGCAGTGTGTCCTTCACGAACGGCATCACGTGCGCGCGAATGAACGGCACCAACACCAACACGCCCCACAGTCCGTAGACGACACTCGGGATGGCAGCGAGAAGGTCGACGAAAAACGCAATCGGCTGCCGGATCCAGTTCGGCGCGAACTCGGACAGGAAGATGGCGACACCCACAGCAAGCGGCGTCGCGATGATGAGCGCCAGTATGGACGATACGATCGTGCCATAGACCGCGGGCGCAGCGCCAAAGTTTCCGTTGACCGGATCCCACGCGCTGCTCGTGAAGAAAGTCAGTCCGAACGCCTTGAACGCCGGCCACCCGGCGCGAAACACTTCCACCCCGATGAGCAACAGCAGGGTCGGAATCACCAGCGCGAAGCCCATCGTCGCCCAGCGATAAATACGATCGCCGAACGACGCTCCTTCGATTTGCGCCGGAACGACGGCCGGCGTCGGTCGCGGCGCGACGAACGGTGCGACGTCTTCGCTCACCGGCTGCTTCCCGTCGCTATCGAGTCGGCCTTTGCCGTGAGCTTCGGGATCATGGTCGACGGGAGCGGCGCGTAGTCGAGCGCCGGCGCGTCTTTCTGACCGGTCGTGAGCGCCCACTTGATGAAGTCGCTCAGCTTCTTCGCCTTCGCGCCATCCGACATGTGCTGGTAGACGAGCAAGTAGGTCAGAGACGAGATCGGATAGGCTCCCGCTCCCGGCGAGTTGACGATGGAAATGCGATAGTCGCTGTTCGCCGGCAGCTTGGCGATCGCGGCGTCGGCCGCGGCGGTCGCGCCTTCGCCCGACGGTGCGACAAACTGGCCGGCGCCGTTCTGGAGCAGGGCGGGCGTGAGGCGATTCTGCTTGACGAAGGCCATCTCGACGTATCCCACCGTTCCCGGTGTTTGTTTGATACGACCAGCGACGCCGTCATTCCCGCGCTCGCCAAGGCCGACCGGCCACTGGAGTTCCTTGCCCTTCCCTGGAACGCTTTTCCATGCAGGGCTCACGGCGCTGAGATAGTCGGAAAAGACGTACGTCGTGCCACTGCCTTCCGAACGATGGACAACGAGTATGTCGCTGTTCGGCAGCGTGATCCCTGGGTTGAGTGACACGATACGCGAGTCATTCCACTTGGTGATCTTGCCGAGGAAGATGTCGGCGACGATCGGTCCCGAGAGCTTTAGCGGCTGTGTGACTTGCGGCAGGTTGTAGGCGATGGCGACGATGCCGACGACGGTAGGGATGTGAAAGACAGGTCCACCCTTCGCCTTTACCATCTCACTGTCACTCATCGGCGCATCGCTGGCGCCGAAGTCCACAGTTTGCTCCTGCAGTTGCTTGACCCCGCCGCCGGAGCCGATCTGCTGGTAGTTGATCTTGACTCCCGTAGCGGCGGCGTACTCGGACACCCAACGCGAATACAGCGGGTATGGGAATGTGGCGCCCGCGCCGGTCAGATCGGCGCCGGATACGGTGCCCGCTCCCGCGGATTTGGAGGAGTCGGCTTTCTTGTCAGATGCGCTCGAGCAAGCGGCGATCGACAAAATTGCCGACGCCAAGACCGCGAAAGGAACGCGCGTCATGAGAACCTCCGGCTGAATCGGCTCTTTTCCATACCGAACGCTCGCCGGGACATGCAAACGTGGAGGTAACGTCACGTAACGGCCGTGTAACGACGGGCGGTGGGCGGTGGGCGATCGGCGGTGGGGATGGCGACGCTCGGTGGGAACGCTGTCATTCTGAGAAGCGCTGCGACGAAGGACCTACTGTCCTTGACTATTTACTAAACGCGGAGAGTGGGTCCTTCGCTTCGCTCAGGATGACAACGCCGTTTAGCGCCCATCGCCGACCGCCCAATCGCCCACCGCCGGCCCCACCCCGTATCCCAATCGTTACAAACCACCCGCCCGGCCTTTACGCGGTTTGTAAAGACTTCCAGCCAACACACCAAATCCCAGGAGCACTCGTGTTCTCTCGACTCTCGAGATTGGCTGGATTAGTCAGCGCCGGAACGCTGATCGCGGGCTCGGCGTCCGTCGCACAAGACCTGACTGGCGCGGGAGCCACTTTCCCTGCGCCGATATACGATAGATGGCGCACCGACTACGCCGCGAAGACCGGCGTGAAGATCAACTATCAGTCGATCGGCTCCGGAGGCGGCATCAAACAGTTCACCGAGCAGACCGTCGACTTCGGGGCATCGGATGCCCCGATGAGCGACGAGGAGCTCGCGAAGCTCAAGGGTCCGGCGCTCCACGTTCCGACGGTACTCGGCGCGGTGGTGCTCACCTACAACCTTCCCGAGCTCGCGAAGCCGCTCGATCTCTCGGGCGACGTGATCGCCGGCATCTTCCTCGGCAAGATCACGAAGTGGAATGCGCCGGAGATCGCGGCCCTCAATAAGGGCGTGCCGCTCCCTAATAAGGATATTCTCATCGTTCACCGGAGCGACGCGAGCGGCACGACGTACGTGTTCACCGACTACCTGTCGGCAGTGAGCGCGGCCTGGAAGGCCGGGCCAGGCAAAGGCAAAGAAGTACAATGGCCTGTCGGTCTTGGCGGCAAGGGGAACGAAGGCGTGACCGGAACGGTGAAGCAGACGCCTGGATCCATTGGTTACGTCGAGCTGGCCTTTGCCCGGCAAAACAAGCTTCCGTTCGCGGCGGTCAAGAACTCGTCGGGTAGCCTGGTTCTGCCGTCGATCGAATCGATCACCGCCGCCGGCGCCGGCATCGCGTCGAAGCTTCCACCAACTTCGGATCTTCGCGTATCGCTCGTGAACGCGCCGGGCAAGGACGCTTATCCGATCTCCGCCATGACCTTCGTTCTGATCTATCAAAACCAGTCTGATCCGGCCAAGGGCAAGAAGCTGATCGACTTCCTGAAGTGGGCGATTCACGACGGGCAGGCATCGGCCGCCGCGCTGGACTACGCCCCATTGCCGAAGAACGTCGTGGCGATGCTCGACAAGCGATTGGCCACCGTGAAGATGGTCGCGTCGAAGTAGCGCACGTGTTACCACACGTAAACCAGAACGCCGCTCGCGAGTTGCGGGCGGCGTTCATGTTTCTTTGTGACAGTCCATGTAACACGTTACCTCGACGTTACGCATCCGTGAAATTCTGGAAACGCGATTCCGGCAGCCTTTGCCCGCGCAGAGCGGATGTAACAAAACCACGACGGCTGACTTTACGGCCGTTGCACGACCCACCTCATCGGACATCGCCCGTGACCACACGACACGTCTGTGTCACCCTCGCGTCCTGCCTTATCCTCACCACCTCGATCGCCGGCGCTCAAGCTACGCCGCCAGTCGTCCCCGCTTTCGAGTTCTCGGGGCAAATGTTCGGCAACTGGCAGGTCAAGACGGATTCGGCCTCGAAGGCGAATCTCGGCGGAAAGAGTCCGAACATCTTCGACCTTGGCCGCGCATACCTCACCTTCAGGATGCCGGCCGGCGACAACGGCGCCATTCGCGTCACCACAGACATTTTCCAGAACACCAACCCGGCGCAGAACGCCTACTACCAAGGGTGGGTCGTTCGACTCAAGTACGGCTATCTGCAGTACACGGGTGCGCGCAACTCCATGGGACCCGGCTCGAACCTCATCGGCCGTCTCGGAATGCTGCACACCGTCACGATCGACTACGAAGAGCTCTACTGGCCGCGCTACCTGCAACAAGTCGGTCTCGAGAAGAACGGATTCTTCTCCTCCTCCGACGTCGGCATCGCGGGCCTCGCGACGCTCGGGAATCGATGGGGCGAGATCTATGGTCTGATCGACAACGGCAGCGGCTACACGTCGTACGATAATCCGGGAACCACCGGACAGCCCGTGACCTCCAACCGCTTCAAGGATCTTGGGCTCCGCGTATCACTCACCCCGTTCGCGAACGACCCGTCGAAGAACCACTACATCCGCTACCTATCGATCTCGCCCTGGGGCTACCTCGGATTCAACGGCAGCGCGTTCCAGTCGGGCGGCGCCGGGCAAATAGGGTCGGGGACAAACGGCGCGATCACGGACGGGATGAAGCGCAACCGCGTCGGCGTGTTCGTGGCTGTCCGCGACACGAACACCTGCGACTATCGAAATGGCGGCCGGTGTCGTCTCAGCGCCGGCTTCGATTACGCGCAGCGCGCTGACGAGAGCGACAACGGCGGCAACACCCTGGCCAGCCCGCGCGTGGTGCATGACTCGACGGGACGGCTGTTCGACGGCTTCATCATCTTCCGGCCGCTCGAGGTGTTCAACGAATCGCACAAGTCGGGGTTCAGCCTTGTCGCGCGCTACGACCACTTCACTCCGCAGACCGACCCGAGCTCGAGCGTGCCCGGCGCTGTCAACTACGCCGGCAACACGCCCGCCTACAACTTCTGGGTACTCGGGGCCTCTTTCGACTTGAATCAGCGCATGACGATGACCGCGGACTGGCAGAATCAATCGCCGACGGACTTTCCCGCACCGGTTGGGACCAACGTGAGGCCGACGCCCAAGTCGAGCGTTTTCTTCGTCCACTGGGTCGTGAATTTTTAGTTCGCCGCTTTTTTGGACGCGTTGCGGTCTTGTTACACGCTATCCGATTTGGATCGGCTCCTCGAGGCGGCGCGTTCCCTTCCGCCCGAGTGAGCGCGCCTCTAGAAACGCTGCGCGTTTCCCGCCCGATCGACACCGCGCGCGCTCACTTCTCCAAGTGCAGCCCGCTCGCCGTCGCATGCCAGACTGGAAGCATCAGCCTGAACGATTCCTTTTCGCGCTGGCGGAGCCGCCGCAACAGCGCCTGCAAGCCGGGCACTGGATCGACGCGCGACACGACGCCATTCGTCGCCGGCTTTCCGTTTTCGGCCGTCGCCGCAGCATGTTCGGCGGCGAGCGACGCCAGCTGGCTACCCAACGTCTGCGCGTCGTGAAGCTCGCCCAGCCGATCCTGCAGATCCTTGAGCGACACCATCGCCCGCGCCTGGTCCGAATCGCTCGGCGCAACGATCTCCAGCACGTAGCGAAGACGCTTTGCCGCAATGCGCGCGGCGTGGGCCTGGGCTCGGTCGTTGACGCTCGACACGCCGGCCATCGCCGTGGCAAGCGCTTCGAGGTGTCGCGCGACGATCTCGCTCGAGACCTCCTCGTACGACGGCTCGCCCTCGACGCGCGCCTCGTAGCGGGACATCGCCTTCTCGACGCGCCGAACCGCTTTGTCGAAATCGTCGTCGAGCACGCGCCGCAGCTCGGCGTCGCAGGTGAGCTTTTCCTGTCTGAGACGCTTGATCAGCCACGTCGCTCCCTTCCGCTCGTCGCCGTGCAGTTGGCGGCGCGCCCGATCGATCCACTCGATTCGAACCTCCAGGTCGCGACTCGCGCCGGTGGCGTCGGCGATGTCCCCGAGCCGCCGCACGACCTTTCCACGAAGGGTGTCGCGGAGCACCGGACGAAATGCCCGCACCCAGGAGCGCAGACGCCGCAGCGCGACGCGGAAGTCGTGCAGTGCCTCGTCGTCCGACGGATCGTCGAGCCGGTCGCGCGCGGCGGTGACGTCGCGCAACAGCCCCAGCGCCACGAGGCGCGCGGCGCGTTTCGCGGGATCGGTGACGGGTGGGGTGGACGTGGCCATACGTAAAGATCGTCGGAGACCTGGCGGGCCGGCCAATTTGCTGCATAGGCGGCCGGCCGGAAGCCGCGGTCCCTTGAACGTGACATCCCCTGTAACGACCGCTGTCGGCTAGCTGCCCCGGCCGGATCGACGTTTATTCGGTCGGCCCATGACGACGAGCACCTCGGTAGCTCAGAGCGCGACGAGCGCGAGCAAACGGTGGACGCTGATCGCCACGATCGTCGCGTCGAGCATGACCTTCATCGACGGCACCGTCGTGAACGTCGCGCTCCCCGCGCTCCAGCGCGATTTCGGCGCGACCATCACCGACATTCAGTGGGTCATCGAGGCATACGCGCTCTTTCTTGGCTCGCTGATCCTCGTCGGCGGGTCGCTCGGCGACCAGCTGGGGCGACGGCGCGTATTTCTGTCGGGAGTGATCGTCTTCACGATCGCATCGGTGCTCTGCGGATTCGCGCCGACGTCGCTCACGCTCATCGCCGGCCGCGCCGTTCAGGGCATTGGCGCGGCCTTCCTCGTGCCGGGCAGCCTGGCAATCATCACGACGACCTTCGACGACGAAGAACGCGGGCGGGCGATCGGCACCTGGTCCGGGTTCACCGCCATCATGACCGCGGTCGGCCCCGTGCTCGGCGGGTGGCTCGTCGAGCATGCATCGTGGCGTGCGGTCTTCTTCATGAACGCTCCGCTCGCGGCGATCGTCGTAGTCCTCTCGCTGCGCGCGATCGAGGAGACAAAGGATCCGACGCGACAGGGCGCGATCGATTGGACTGGAGCGTCTCTAGCTGTAGTCGGGTTGAGCGGGCTTGTGTTCGGATTGCTGGAATGGCCGCCGCTCGGGCCGCGGCACCCGCTCGTCCTGTCGACGCTCGTCATTGGTGTCGCAGCGCTCGTCGGTCTCGTCGTCGTCGAGGGCCGGGTGACGAATCCCATGCTGCCGCTCGAGCTCTTCCGGTCGCGCTGTTTCGCTCCCGCTAACGTGCTCACCCTGTTCTTATACGCGGCCCTCACGGAAATGGTCTTTCTCGTTCCGCTCGAGCTGATTCAAGTGCAGCGGTATACGGCCACCGCCGCCGGCGCCATGCTGCTTCCCTTTCCAATCATCATGTTCGCGATGTCACGCTGGTCGGGGGGATTGATTCGACGCGTGGGACATCGGTTACCGCTCACCGTCGGTCCGCTCATCGCGGCGATCGGCCTGGCGACTTTCGCGATCCCGCTGCGCGACACGTTCGTCGTCTCGATGACGTTGCTCGCGATCGTCATTTTCGGAATCGGGATGGCGATCACGGTCGCGCCGCTCACCACGACCGTGATGGAATCGGTGTCGAGCGAGCATTCGGGCGTCGCGAGCGGCGTGAACAACGCGGTGGCGCGCGTCGCCGGTCTCATTGCGATCGCCGTGTTCGGGGTCATGATCTCGGGCATGTTCAACGCTCGGGCGACGACCAAGATCGCTCGCCTCTCGCTCTCGGCCGAAGCTAGCGCCGAAGTTCGGCAACAGCTGCCGAAACTCGCCGGCGCCGAGGTTGCCGCGCTTCCATCGCTCACGGCTGCGCAGAAGGTCGAGGTCCGCGCCGCGGTGGATTCGTCGTTTACCGGCGCATTTCGCGCTGCGATGCTCGTCTCCGCGTTGCTTGCCGTCGCCGCGGCGATCGTCGGGCTCAAGATCGTGTAAAGCCCAGCTCAGCCCGGGGCACGCGTGTTGCAAAGACGCCCCTCGCGGAGAACAGGATTTTTTGCGGCCGGCCTGCTGGACGGGGCAATGATCTTTGCATCGATCAACGGCATTTCAGGTGTTGGATTCGCGGAGCCGTCGGATCACGACGCGAACGAGCATCGTGGCAAGATCCGCCTGAGCGCCGCCAACGCAAACCGGCTCCGCCGTCTCATCGACGAACGCGCGGCGCTCGTCTATTACGGACCGGTCTGGGTAGAGCAACGGTGGCAGCTCCGATCGTTCCAACTCGACCCGGCTAACCTTCATTTGCTGCGCGAAGATTTCTTCGTGGTTCACTTCGTCGGAGAAATCGCAGGCGCGGGACGACCTCCATCACCGTCGAGCGAAAGCGCGGCCGACTGACGATCATTGGCGCCGGTATCGGCTCACATCCGAACGGCCATCGAAAGAATGAAGTAGGCGATCGCCGACATCGCCGCCGCGGCCGGAATCGTGAGGATCCATGCCCAAACAATCCGACCGGCGATCCCCCACCGAACCGCCGACGCGCGCTGCGTCGCGCCGACGCCGACGATCGAGCCGGTGATCGTGTGCGTCGTGCTGACGGGAATCCCGAAGTGCGTCGCGATCAAGATCGCGGCGGCACCGCCGGTCTCGGCGCAGAACCCGCCGACTGGACGAAGCTTTGTGATGCGCTGTCCCATCGTGTGCACGATCCGCCACCCGCCGAACAGCGTTCCGAGCGAGATGGCCGAGTACGCGCCGATCTCGAGCCAATAGGGCACCGTCTTGTTGTCGGGCAGGTAGAGCGCGTGCAGCCATCCCTGCTCGTTCGCGAACAGTCCCTGCACCGAAACGAGAAGACCGACAACCACGCCCATCGTCTTCTGCGCATCGTTACCGCCGTGCGAATACGAGAGCAACGCCGAGCTGGCAAGCTGCGCCGGCCGGAAGAATCGATCGACGCGCGCCGACGACGTCCTGTGGAAGAGCCAAAATACCGTCAGCATCAGGATGTAGCCGGCGAGCATCCCGATGAGCGGCGATACGACGATGAACGTCAGCATCTGAATCCACTTCGTGCCCCACGTGATCGCCGCCAGTCCGCCGCGCGCCACCGCCGCGCCGGCGTAGCCGCCGATCAACGCGTGCGACGAGCTCGATGGAATTCCGAAAAACCACGTGATGATGTTCCAGGCGATCGCGCCGAGCAGTCCACCGAGAATGACGTTCGGATTGACGATGCTCTGCTCGATCATGCCGCCGCCGACTGCTTTGGCGACCGCGAGCGAGCCGGTGAACGCGGCCGCGAAGTTGAACACGGCCGCCCAGATCACTGCAGCGAGCGGGCTGAGAACTCGAGTTCCAACGATCGTCGCGATGGAGTTCGCTGAATCGTGGAAACCGTTGCTGAAATCGAAAATGAACGCGATCAAGACGATCGCGACGACGTATCCGATCACCGAGTCGCGCCGGTCACGCGTTCTTGAGCGAGATGCTCTGCAGCACCTGGGCCACACCCATGCAGCTATCGATCGCGCGCTCGAGCGTGTCGTACATCTCCTTCCATTTCATCACCTCGAGTGGATCGGGCTTGCCGGCGAAGAGCGCGCCGACGGCCTCGTGATAGATCGCGTCCCCCTCTTCCTCGAGGTGCTTGATCAGCGCGACGTGCTCGTTCACCTCGCGCGGCTGGCGCATCTCCGCGACCGCCGCCTGAATCTCGTTGGCGGCGCGGCAGAGAACATTGCTGAGCTGCTTGGCCGGCGGGAGGACTTCGGTGATGTGCAGCATCTCGAAACGGCGGGCCGTGCCGTCGAGGAGGTCGATGACGTCGTCGAGACGCGACGCCAGCGTGTGAATGTCCTCGCGGTCGATCGGTGTGATGAAGCTTTTGTCGATCCGCTGATTGACCGTTGTCGTGAGCAGATCCGCTTTGTGCTCGATGTCCTTGATCGCGCGCACGTGTTCCGTGACGTGACTGGCGTCGCCGAACAAGTTGTCGAGCATCTTCGCGGTCGTGGCGAGATGACCGGCCAGCTGGTCGAAGAGCGTGAAAAACTGGTCGTCGCGCGGGAGAAGACGGCCGAGCATAAAGCTCCAGTTCTCGGGTGGGTCCGTTACACGTCGTGTAACGCGTCAAACCTACCGCACCCGTGTCGGCGCGGCAAAGGCGCGAATTACGCGCCGACTTGCGCCCACTGACGCTGCTCGCCGAGTGCTTTTCGCTCCGCGACGAGTCGCGGATTCGCGAACACCTTGATCAACAACATGCCGGCGACAAACCCGCCGATGTGCGCCCACACCGCGACGCCGCTGGAAACCTCGGGGTTGAGCGGCGTCGCGTATGCGCTGAGCAACTGCAGCCCGAACCAATAGATCAACACGATCCACGCCGGGATCGCGAACACGCGGAAGAAGATGATGAAGATGAACAGCATGTTGACGCGCACCTTCGGATAGAGCACGAGGTACGCTCCGAGGATGCCCGATATCGCTCCCGACGCCCCCACCGTTGGAATCGGCGACGCCGGCTGCGTCAGCACGTGCGTCGCGGCGGCGATCAGTCCACAAAGCAGGTAGAAAACGAGAAAGCGCCCGGGACCCATACTGTCTTCGATGTTGTTCCCAAAGACCCAGAAGAAGAGCGCGTTGCCGAGAATGTGTCCCCAGCCACCGTGGAGAAACATCGACGTGAGCGGCGTGAAGTAGTTGATCCGATAGTTGTCGACCGTGCAGGCCAACTGTCCGGGGATAATCCAGAAGCCCTCGCCAACTCGCGCTTTGTGCGTCAATTCGCCCGGAACCATGCCGAGGTTGCACACGCTGGTCGCGAGCTGGATGTCGGTTCCCGGCAAGCCGCCCCCTTGCACGGCAAACCAAACCGCGAACATGGCCCCGAGGATGAGCCAGGTCATGATCGGCGTGCGGAGCGTCGGATTTTCGTCGGAGAGCGGGATCACGTGCTCAGCGGAGTGATCAAAGTTGGTGCCGCGCGATGAGAGGTAATCGGTCCGGGTTTGTCGCGCCATGTTCCGGGGCGGCGTCGGCGGCCACTCTACCGGGACGCGCTGCTGAACTACCTAAACGCAGAGACGCTGAGCCGCGGAGGCGCAGAGCGTATCCGGGACACTCACGCCTCCGCTCACCGCTCGCCCGGACGAACTTTTCTTGGGAACTGCCGCTCGGGAGGCGAATAGCGGCGTACTGAGCGTCTTTTCCCAAGAGAATCCCGGCTCGTAGCGTGAGGCACCGTAACGGCACGCGGAATCCCTCTGCGCCTCCGCGGCTTCGCGTCTCTGCGTTTAGGTAGTTCAGCAGCGCATCCCGGCAGAGAGCCCCAATCCGCCACACCGTTTTCCTGCCAAGTTGGCGCAAAAGGAAGGTCCCCGTCTTGCCTCCCTCCCCTCCGAACTCGCGCCGCCCGAAACCGGCGCGCCCAACACGGACTCACAGAGGAAGCAATGGCCGACAAAGTCATCGGTATCGATCTCGGAACCACGAACTCCGTCGTCGCTGTCATGGAAGGCGGCGATCCGGTCGTGATCCCGAACGCCGAGGGCGGGCGGACGACCCCATCTGTCGTTGGCTTTACCCGGGACGGCGAGCGGCTCGTCGGCCAGGTCGCCAAGCGTCAGGCGGTCACCAACCCCCAGAACACCGTTTTTTCGATCAAGCGCTTCATGGGGCGCCGCATGAGCGAGGTCCCCGACGAGATCAAGCGCGTTCCTTATAAAGTGGTGTCCGGGCAGGGCGACTTGGCCACCGTCGAGGTTCAGGGCAAGCGCTATACGGCCCCGGAGATCTCGGCGATGATCCTTCAGAAGATGAAGCAGACCGCCGAGGACTACCTCGGCCACTCGGTGACCAAGGCCGTCGTCACCGTTCCGGCGTACTTCAATGATGCCCAGCGCCAGGCCACAAAGGATGCTGGCAAAATTGCCGGCCTCGACGTCCTCCGCATCATCAACGAGCCGACCGCCGCGGCACTCGCCTACGGCCTCGACAAGAAGAAAGATGAAAAGGTGGCAGTGTTCGATCTCGGGGGTGGTACATACGACATCTCCGTCCTCGAACTCTATGATGTCGAGGGCTCGCGCCAGTTCGAGGTGAAATCCACGAACGGCGATACCCACCTGGGCGGCGACGACTTCGATCAGCGCGTCATCGACTGGATCGTCGGCGAGTTCAAGCGCGATCAGGGCATCGACCTCTCCAAGGACCCGATGGCGCTCCAGCGCCTCAAGGAAGCCGCTGAGAAGGCCAAGATGGAGCTGTCGAGCACGATGTCGACCGACATCAACCTCCCCTTTATCACCGCGGACCAGAGCGGCCCAAAGCACCTCAACTACAATCTCAGTCGCGCGAAATTCGAGCAGCTCGTGGATGACCTCATCCAGCGCACGCTCGAGCCGATGAAGAAAGCGCTCAAGGACGCGGGGCTCGAGCCCAAGGACATCGACGAAGTCATTCTCGTCGGCGGCTCGACGCGCATCCCGAAAATCCAGACGATCGTCAAGGACTACTTCGGCAAGGAGCCCAATCGGTCCGTGAACCCGGACGAAGTCGTGGCGATCGGCGCCGCGATCCAGGGCGCGGTGCTCACCGGCGAGCAGAAGGACGTACTGTTGCTCGACGTCACGCCGCTGTCGCTCGGCATCGAGACGCTTGGCGGCGTCACGACTGTGCTCATCCCGCGCAACACGACGATCCCGACCAAGAAGTCGGAGACGTTCTCCACGGCCGACGACAACCAGACGACCGTCGAGATCCATGTGTTGCAGGGTGAACGTGAGCTGGCCAGGGACAACCGCACGATCGGCAAGTTCCAGCTCACGGGCATTCCGCCCGCTCCGCGCGGCATGCCGCAGATCGAGGTGACCTTCGACATCGACGCCAACGGCATCCTGCACGTTTCCGCCAAAGACAAGGCGACGAGCAAGGAACAGAAGATCCGCATCGAGGCGTCGAGCGGTCTCTCGGATTCCGACATCGATCGCATGGTGAAGGACGCCGAGAAGAACGCGACGGCCGACAAGGCCCGCCGTGAGGAAATCGACACGCGGAACCGTCTCGACAGCATGACCTACGAGGTCGAGAAAAACGCCAAGGAGTGGTCGGACAAGCTGTCGCCTGACCTCAAGGCGAAGCTCGACGCGGCTGTGGAGCGCGCCCGGAAGGCGCTTCGCGGCGACGACATGAACGAGATCAAGGCGGCGCAGGAAGACCTGAACCGTACCTTCAGCGAGGCAGGTCAGTCCTTCTACGCGCAGAGTCAGGGCTCGACCGGGCCAACAGGCGATGCCGGCCCGACCGAACCCACCGCCGGCCAGCCGGGTTCTACCGGCACCGGGCAAGCGCCGAACGAGGACGTCGTCGAAGCCGATTACGAGATCGTCGACGAGAACAAGAAGTAAGGCGATGGGCGATGGGCGATGGGCGATGGGCGATGGGCGTTATTGGTGAGTCACGAGTCGATTCGTCGACCGCCCATCGCCGACCGCCCATCGCCCGCATTTCGTAAAGATTTCGTTATGCCTGCGTTCCGCGAGAAACCGTGGGCCGCCTCATGCGTGACACATGCAGGGTTTGGTTGGCGAAACCAGCCCGACCGTCGCATCCGCAGTTGTGCCGGCGGCCTGAGCGCGCGAAACTTGCGCGGGGCCAGCGGGTACGACCGCAAAGTCAACTTCATTTCTAAGTAGGAAACACCCTCTATGTCCATTCGTTACTCACGGGCACGGTTCGGCGCTGCGATCGTCGTAGCCTTCCTTTGCGGGCTTGTCTTCGCGTCAGGCTTCGACCTGACCCGCTTCAGCTGGGCCCAGGGTCGGGTCGGCTCGAGCAATGCGACCAAGCCGACCGCGGCCCAAGTGGCTCCAGCTGCCGATATGGAATCGGCATTCGAGGCAGTCGCCGACCACGCGCGACCAGCCGTCGTCTCGATCGCGACCGAACGTTTTAACAAGCCGAAGGGGAATGCGCGACTCCGCGGGCGTAGCGGTGGCCAGCTGCCGCCCGGCCTCGAGGACCTCTTCCGTCAGTTCGACGGCGGCAATGGTCGCGACCTCCGGCCCGACGACACACCCGAAGAGGCCAGCGGCTCCGGCTTCATCGTCTCCAACGACGGTTACATCCTCACGAACAATCACGTCGTCGCCGACGCCGACCGCGTGAGCGTCACGCTGTTCGACAAGCGTCTGTTCATTGCCAAGGTCATCGGTCGCGATTCGACGACCGACGTCGCCGTCATCAAGATCGACGCAACCAACTTGCCGACACTTAGCCTCGGCGACGACGCCCGCGCGCGCGTCGGCCAGTGGGTGCTCGCCATCGGCAACCCGTTGCAGCTCGACTTCACGGTCACGGCCGGCATCGTGAGCGCCAAGGGACGCACGGCGCCCGGTCTTCTCAATCCAAACAACCGCAATCCGTACGCGATCACCGACTACATCCAGACGGACGCTGCGATCAACCCCGGCAACTCGGGTGGTCCGCTGCTCAACATCCACGGTGAAGTCATCGGCATCAACAGCGCGATCGCCAGTGGTACGGGTTACTACGCCGGCTACGGCTTCGCGATTCCGATCACGCTCGCCAAGCAGGTGATGGACGACCTGATCAAGTTCGGGAAGATCCGTCGGGCGGTCGTGGGCGTCTCGCTACTCGATCCCACACCGGCCGACGCAAAGGCCGCGGGGATGGCGCAGCCGGGCGGCGCCAAGGTGCAGGGCTTCAGTCCCGAGAACGACAGCCCAGGTCAGAAGGCCGGTCTCGAGATTGGTGACATTATCGTCTCGGCGGACGGCAAGGTCGTCGATCAGGTGAGCACGCTGCAGCGAATCATCCGCGGCCACAAACCTGGCGACGTCGTGGACCTCGAGGCGATGCGCTTCGGCCAGAAGAAGACGTTCCACGTGAAGCTCGGCGAGCCGCCCGTGGATCTCGGTACTGTCGCGGCGAACGAAGATTCGGCGCCCGCCGCGCGCGCGGAAGACGTCGGCCGCGCGAACGACAAACTCGGGATCAGCGTCGACGCCGTGTCGAACGAGTTCGCGCAGCAGGTTCGACTGCCCAGCCAGTTCCGCACTGGACTTCGCGTCACCAACGTGACCGGCCGCGGCCCGGCGTATCGCACCTTGTTCAAAGACGACATCATCCTGTCCGAGCTCTTTCCGCAGCAGAGGCAGATCAAAACGGTCGAAGATCTTCAGGCGGCCGTCTCGTCGCTGAAGGCCGGCGATGTGGTCGAGTTCAAGAAGTGCACGCCGCTGCCGACCGGCGGTTGTCAGACTGCAGCCGTGAGCATCCAGATCGAGAAGTAAGAGCAGAGACAGGAGAAAACGACAAAGGGCGCCAGCAACTGGCGCCCTTTGTCGTTTCGCGTGTCCGCCCCCCCCCGCGCCGTCAGCTGGCTTGTCTCGGTTCGGTAGCGACGGGGCCCGGACCACGCGGCGCTGATTTCGGCAGACGGATGCTGAAAGTCGTTCCTACGTCTGCCGCCGATTCGACATCGATCCGGCCGCCGTGGCCCTCCACGATCTTGTCGACGATGAACAATCCCAAACCCAGGTGGCGGCGGTCGCGGCCGCCGCTTGCGCCATCCTGCATTCCCGTGAAGAGGCGAAGCAACTTCTCGGGCACGATCGCCGAGCCGTCGTTGTGGACCGCGATGATCACATCTGCCTTCTCGGACCGCGCACTGACGGTGATCGGCCGGCTCGTGTCGCCGTGTTGCACCGCATTTCCGAGAAGATTCGTGAGCGCCTGAGCCAGTCGAGCCTCATCCCAGTCGCCGGTCAAGTCACCGTCCAGATTGAATTCGATTTTCGCGCGCGGATACGACGCCCGGACCTCGGTCACGACATCGCGAACAATCTTTCCGAGGTCTGCCGGCGCACGCACCACCGGCAGGCCCTCGCCGAGTCGACTCAGCGCCAGGTCGAGCAAGTCGGCGACGAGACCGCTCATCCGCTCGCCCGCGCTCTCGATGCCTTGAATGAGGATCGTCTGTTGCGGCGTAAGGCCGCCAATCTCGATGAGGAAACTGGCGGACGCCGAAATCGCCCCAAGCGGATTGCGCAAATCATGTCCAAGGATCCCAAGGAATCGCTGTCTCGTCTCGTCGATCTCGCGCGTGTAGCGCGCGAGCGACTCGGCGATCGCCTGATCGATTGCTTCATTGAATCGGATCAGGTCATTCAGCTCAGCGATCCCAAATTGACGCTGTTGGGACGTCCAGAGTCGCACCACACTGGCTCGCAGGGCGCGAAACTCAGCCACCATCTGGACGGCCGTGAAGCCAACCTCGGCGCGTTCGTAACCGTGCTCCGCGGCCGCGGTCGCCGAGCTTTGCTGGTCGGCTGCGAGTCCCTTGGACTTGTCGGACTGCTCCGTCGCGGTTTGTGGAGTCTCCAAGTCGAGGGCGATCGCGTCGAGCATCGCCTTCGCATGATTGCGGCCCCTGTCCGCAGTGATCGGCGCGCCATGCGAAAGGTCCCGCGCAAACGTCTCCCACTCGGTCAGAATCTGGGGACTATTGCCGCGGATGAAGTTCGACAGCGTCGACATCAACACAGAATTTAGCACTCACAGCCAAACCCACGGACCGCGGTGAGCGGCTCGCCATGAGTCGGCGCGTCATTCTCTGGTGCGTGGAAGAGTATTTCGGAATGCGCTCGTCACCGTTTTTGTTATATCTTGAAACAGGCGAGCGTGGCGGAATTGGCAGACGCACCAGACTTAGGATCTGGCGCCGCAAGGCTTCCGAGTTCGAGTCTCGGCGCTCGCATGAACAGCGACAGAACAGCTATTTAGAAGAATTGCGGCGGGCGCTCCGGGCGCTCGCCGTTCGATTTTGGGATCAGGGGTGGATGGCGGCGTTGTGCGACGCGACCCAGTGAGCGGCGGGCCGCGGAGACCAATCCGCGCGATAGAGCGGATACTCGCTGTTTTCACCCGTAAAAAGAACGTAGAGATACGCGCGGTCGTAGCCGGGGTTCTTCGAAATTGCGTGCGCGATCTCGGCCATCTGAATCGAATCGCGTTGCGCGGCGGTCCAATGTCCCGGCACCTGTCCGCCATTCATACCGAACTCCGTGGCCCACACCGGTGTTGTCGGGAACGCCGATCGTGCCTTCGCGTAATCGTCCACAAATTGGGTGGAGAGTGGATATCCGTAGGCATGTATGGCGATGGCATCGAGCCTGACCGAAGGCGCCAATGTGCTCGCAACGCCGCGGAGGAACACATCGGGCGCGACACCCACGCCGGCGCTGATCACACGCGCCGTCGGATCCGCGGCGCGAATACGCGGAACGACGCGAGACAAAAAGAGACCGTAGGCCTGGCCCGCGGATGACTGCAAGGACGGCGATGACACCGCGGGATCGGTGGCCGAGACCCTCGTGAAGAGATCGTCGAAATCGCTTCCATCGATCTCGTTGAACAATTCCCACGTCACGCCACGGATCTGCGGGATGAGCTCCGTCTCCATCATCGTGGCCACGGCGTCAGCCCGCTGGTTCGAGGAGAGCGCGCGATTTGCGGCAGGTTCCTGCTGCAACAGAATGAGGAGGTCGAGCCCTTCGGCCTGCGCGGCGTGGATATTCGCGAAGAAGGAGCGACGATACTCCGCGTCCTGCGTCGCCCGCGCCCAGTAGAACGTCGTGCGGACCGACCTTGCGTGGAGCGTGTCGCGAATGAGGTGCCGACTCTGCGCGTCCATCAGGTGGGACGCCATGTCCACCCGGAGTGGTGCGGGAGCGGGTCCTTCCGCGTGCTGCGGACTCACCGCGTCAGACTGGCCACAGGCGGAAGCACCGAGAGCGGTGGACAGCGTGAAGCCGACAACGAGCGAAGCACGAACCGACGATCTCTGCGGGGTGGACGCGAAGAGGGACATGGCGTGGCAGGAGGCAGCCTGCGTGGCCGGCACGACGCCGTAGTCGCACCGCGCAAGGTTCGAGAGGGCGAGCGCGAGAGGAGGGGCCGCGCGCGTGGAGAGTCCGGACGTGGGGGTCCGGGCGCGGGTAGTACTGGACTGCTGTCGCTATCGGAGAGGGTGCCTGGAGTGAGACTCCAGGCGGGCGGGCTTGGTTGAGCTCGGCAAGAATACTACGGATCGAACACTGCCGCAATACTAGAGGGCGCTTGCTCGCACTCTCGGAGCGCGCATGGTCACGGGGTCGTCATCGTGAACACGACCCCGATCGTGTAAGTGCCCGGCAGGTCGGTCGCCCAATGCACGGCAGGCCGAAGGTAGACCGTCTTTGACGGGCTCCCCGCCGTCGCAGTTCCTGTCGTCACGGTGACTGGGGTGACCGACATCGCCGTGGTGGCGCCCGTCGATGAAAGGCTCCAGCGAAGATCCGAGACCGGTTTGCTCGCCCACCCTCCCGCGCTCGCCGTCCACGTGGCCGCGGCGCCGCTGATCTGGACGGTCCAAGCGCGGTTTCCTTGAACGCTGAAGCTCGCTGTCGCGGGAGCGGCGACGCCGGCAGCGACGTCCATGTCCGTCATCGTCGCCGTCGTCGACAACGGCGACAGCGGCGACGACGTCGGGGACACGGTCAGCTTCAACAGCGCCGGATTCGTCATCGTCCCGGGGTTCGCGAGAACCACACTGGCCGTGCACTTTCCGGTCGCGCCGGCGACGCTGCACGACGTCTGCGCATGGCCGGCGGTGGCGATGAGCATCGCAACGATAGCCGACAATCGGAGCGAACGACCGGTCATCGGACGCGGTGCGCGCGGAAGGTGCCGGACGCCGCGATTCCCGCGTCCGAGATTTGAATCCAGCTGCCGGTGAGCGAATCGCCCTTTACGACGCCGTTGTGCCGGCGCGTCGTCGCTGGATCGATCACGAGATCGAACTCCACCAGTGATTGGTCGATCGTGCGGCCGCTGACGACCGCCGCGATGTGACCAAGCTGGCCGCGTGTGTCCTGCTCACTCGCGTCGAGCGTTCCCGTGAAGCGTGTCGTGGTGTCCTGTGACAGGACGAGCGTTCCGTTGGCAGTTGTCGCGTTACCGGACTGGATGCTCGCGTAGCTCCACTCGCCACGAACAATGACCGTTGCCGGTGCGCTCTCCGTCGGCGCGCTGAGACACGAAACGGCAACAGACAAAATGGCGAACATCCCGAATGCCCGGCGCCGGCTCATGACTTGGGCCGGAAGAGTCGCACTGGGCGCGTGCGAACCGTCACCGTCACTTGTCGTCGACCCGGAGTTCCATCCAGCTGGATGACCGGGATGAGATCGACAACGAGCGGCTCGCTCGATCCTTCGAGCTCCGCTGCCAGATCGTATCGCCCGCTCGGGATCGCGTCGAACGTTGCGCGCTGCACCACGCCCGTTCTCACAACCCACGTTCGTCCGGTCGAATCGCGCAGCGTCAGCGTCGCCACGCCGACGCGCACCGGCGACGTACCCGCCCCGGAGGTCGGCGCCAATGCGACGACCACGTCGATCGCGCTCGTCGGGATGACGCCGATCGCGAGCCCGTCGAAACCCTTTCCGAGCGTGCGCGGGCTTTGCAGCCAGCCGTCGGGTAGCGATCGCGTCTCGACTTCCACCGGCCCATTCGCACCTGGGGAAAATCGGAACGACCCGCTCGCGTCGGTGACCGCGGATTCTCCGCCGCGCCGAACGACGATTCCGGACACGCCGGGTTCACCGGCATCGCGCAGACCGTTGCCGTTGCGATCCTCGAATACGATCCCGTTCGACAAACGGCGTCCGAGACGCGGGAGGCTCGACGTGCGCTCGAGGCGCAGCGTCGCGATGCTCGGCGTCGCGCCGTTGGCATCGCGGAACGTGCCGCGCTCCCAACCGCCGACGATGCGAATTCCCTGTCGCAGCCCGATCTCCAACTCGAGTCGTGACGTCGTGAGCGCGGCCGATCCGTACTGCAGCCGTTGAATTCCGCCACTCACGGTCACACCGGACGCTCGGCCAAAGGGAGCGAGACGCTCAGCATGCGCGTCGACCACCGTTTGAATGGGCACGGCGCCGGCTGCGTCGACCGCGCTCTCCAACGAGCCGGCCACACCCATGGCGCCGCCAAGCACGCCGTGGTCGAGACGCGCGCGATTGGTCAGGCGTCGGCCGCGATCGAGGATCGCGCCGGCGCCGGAGGGCGTCGCCTCGCGATCGATCGACGCATAGCGACTGTCGCCGCTCGCGTCGAACCCGAAGGCGCGCACGCTCACCCGTCCACCGTATTCAGTTTGATCGGAGGAAAACAACCCGCTCGCGCCGCCGGACGAGTAACCCGAGCGACGGAGATCGAAACCAAGGGAGAGCCACCGAGAGGCGAGGTACGTCGGCGAGAGCGACCACCCGTCGGAGCCGAGCGAGAGGGACTTCGTGCCGTCGTTTGCGCTCCAGTAGCTCGCGTCCATGCGAAGTCTCGAAAGACTCTTGCCGGCCGACGCCTGAACGCCGTTCTGCGACGGCGCGAAGGCACCGCTCCCTCCAGGAGCGCGAAGCAGTCGCACGTCGACATCCGCGCCGGCGATCGGTCCACTCAGGTTCGTGGACAACCCGAGGCCGCTGCCGTCGCGAAAGCGTCGCTCGGCGAGTTGCGCCGACACGGTCCCGCCGGACCACGGAGTCATCTCGGCACCGACGCCCGATGCATCGAGCTCGCGAGAGACGATGCTCGAGTCTCGCAGATGCGTCACAAACGCTGAAAACGTCGTGGCCGAAACGCGCATGCTCGCTATCGCACCGACGAGCGTCGGTGCGTGCCAAACGGTCGCGGTCGAGATAGGCGTGGCGCCGATCGCCTGCACGTCGGCGCCGCCGGCGCGCCAGCGCAATGAACCGCCGCGGCCGAAGATCGTTTCTCCGGCGAGATCGTTGAAGCCCACGCCCGTCGCGCCGCCCGTCGCGGCCCACTCGCGGCCGGCGAGCGTGACCGCGTTCGACTGTGACGAATACCCCATCGTCGCCAGCGCCCGCTCCGCCTCGGGGCGGTCGGACACGGAAGTGCTGAGCCGACCGTGAATCGAAACGCCGTCGGAGAGAGCGCCGTCGAACGAAACATTCTCCACCGAACGCGGCGCGGCGTCGCCGACGGTGACCGATCCCACGCCGACTGTCATCGAAGGTCCGGCGACTGACGCGGCGCGCGCGCCGCCCGCGAGCTCGACCAGCGTGGACGCCCGCCCGGCGCTCTCACCATGTCGGGCGACAACGAGCGAGACGGTATAGGTCCCGCCCTCCCATCGCCCCGGCACGGACACGCGACCATGTCGCTCGATCGTCTCGCCCGGTGCGACGACCGCGGTCGCCGAACCAACGAGCTTCGCGCTCCATCCTTCCGGCGCGTCCACCGACAACGCGACCGTATCGATCACGTTGCCGCGATTAGAGATCTGAAATGGAAGATCCATGCGGTCGCCGGCGCGCGCTCCGCGCATCGGTTGGTTCGATGCAACGCGGAGGCCGTGGCGCGGCATGACGTCCAGCTGAACCGGCACCCGAACGGTTTCGACACCGCTCGCGCCGAAGCGCACGTACGCCACAGTAGCCCGGCCAGCGAGCGCCGTCGAAGGAACGCCCACGGTCAGCAATGCCGCGTGGTCCGCCGCGGACTGCGCTACGACGCCGCGCTTGCTTCCAAGGACAGTGGCCGAACCCACCGAGACGATCTCATACGACACGTCACCGGCCTGGATGAGATCCAGTGGTGCGTCGATGCGAACGAGCCGGTAGCTCCGCGGCTCGGCCTCGTGCACGATCACCGGCTCCAACTCGCGTTCATCGCTCGGGACCGACCGCGCGTCGCCACGAGTGGCGGTGCGCAGCACCGGAACCGTCAGACTGTCTGGCCGTGTCGCCGTCGGGCGTTGCGCCAGCGCGCTCGAGGCAGACACCGCCGCACACACCAGGACGAGCGTCGCCGTTTCGAGCGTCGGCCGCGGGTTGATCGTGGTCACGGCGTGCTCACCGAGACCGTCAGCTCGACCGGCGTCCCGTAGCTCGCCGCCGTGTCAGTCCAGTTGAGCAGCATGCGAAACCGCACGCCGCCGCTCCAGCTGGCGCCCTTGGTCAAGGATTGCGAACCAACGACGCGCCCGGCATTGATCGCGCCCGTACAACCGGTGGTGATCGCCTGCCAGGGCTTCGAGGCGTCGCTCGGTTGCCAGAGCAGATCCGACAAGGCTTTTGTGGACCCGAGCGAGGTATTCGACGCACACACTTCGACCGTCGTGGTGTGCGGCGTTCCGTTCGGACCACCATTCAGCGACACGGTGAACGTGACAGTCGGTCCGTCGATGTAGCCGATGACGTAATCGGCGAGTGTCGGGTTCGTGAACGTCGCCGTCGAGCCACCGGTGACGCTGAGCGTCGTGGTCTGCGCGTTCGCCGCTTGCACAGCGAACAATCCGTACACAAAAAAGAGGAGGCGAACGGCCCGGCGCGCCCCGGCGGCGGCGTTCACGGAATCTCCAGATCCACCTGACCGGCCGCGATCTCGGAGCCCTCGTAATCGAGGAGTGCCAACAGCACGTACTTGCCGCGAGGAAGCCGCGGCAATGGCACGCCGAGGCGCCGCGTCGCGCCAGGAAGCGTGGGGAATTCGGGGATGTCCAGCGACGAAACGAGTGTGTTGTCCGTGCGGCGGATCTCGACTTTTCCGCGCGCCATAGTTTGTCGCGTTCCGGTGTTCCGGTACGCGATCACCAGCTGTCTCGCCGAAGAGTCGGCGGGTTTGTGCTCGAGGAAGACGTTGTCCAACTCGGCGGTCGGCGCACCGTCAGGTTCGACGTATACCTTGACGCCGTAGCGAAGACTGTACGTCACCGCATCACCTCGCGCGCTTTTCGGAGGTGGAGGAGTCTCCACGAAAAGAATCGCGTAGCATCCGCGCGGCAGCGCGTCCGCGCTATCCAGGGCGACGCGAACCGTCTGCACGCTGCGCGCGTCGAGCTGTAGCACCGACGGAAAGACTTTGATGTGCGACGCACAGGACGTCGGCAGTGTGCCAAGAGGGTAGTAGCGATTCTCGCCCCCTTCGCTGCGATCCCAGTCCTGCACCGAGATCGTCACCTGCGCCGGCTGGGTCGACGGATTGACCGTGTGGAAGGTCTCCGAGCGGGCCACGCCGCGCCGGAGCGGCAGCCGCAGCTCGAGCTCGTCGACGGCTATCTGGGCGGCCACCGGGGATGGGGCCGATTCGGCTAGGGCGAGCAAAACGAGGACGGCGAGGAACGTAGTTCCCCGCCGTCTCGTCGCCGCGACGACTTGGGTATTCATCGCCGAGCCTCGGCCGGCTTACGGCGCGACCAACGTGAACGTGACGTCAAGGCTGTACGCGCCTGGGACGTCCGAAAGCAGCCGGTAGGTGGTCTTGTAGAACAAGCCGGTGCTGGAGCTGCCGGCGGTCGCAGCACCCGAGACGATATCTGCCGGCGTCGCGCTCACGCTGGCGAACGTTCCGGCGGCCGCCGTCGACCATGCAAGGTCGGCAGCAGGCTTGGCGTAACCCGTGCCGGTGGTGAAACTCGCCGCCGCGGCACTGATCTGAACTTTATACGCGCGATTCGCCTTGACGGTAAACGTCGGGCCGGTGGTCGCGACCTGAATCGTGTTGGTCGTGAAATCCGAGATATCGGCCGGGGCATTGAGGGTCATTGACGACCCCGACGTGAAGCCGGCCATCGTCAACGACAGCAACGACGGCATCGTCAGCGAGTGCGTCGAGGTGACCGTGCACGACAGCGGCGGCGCGCCCGTCGAGGCGATCGAACAGGATTGCGCCGCGCTCGTTCGAGCAACGGCAGCGGTGAGTACTGCGACAACGAACAACTTGCGCATGGTGAAACTCCAGGAATAGGTCAGCGTCATCGCCAAACCACTGTCGCCGCAGAACAGGACGCGGCGTCCTCATAGCCCGAGCAAGCAGACTCGGCGGTGGTCTACGTAGCCGGCATTAAGTCAAGTTCTGGACTATGGATGCCGATACTCTTTGTGCCGAGTGTAATCCTGCTCCAGCCCGCTTAAGGACGCGCGTCAAACCGCGCGCGTAACCCGGTTAATTCCAGGCGCTTCGATTCGCCGGTCCCGACGACTGCCCTGTTCGGGCGAGGTTCTGATGGGAGTCAGGACTCGAGAGCACCGGGCGGAAAAGAGTGCCGGGGCCTGACCGCGTTTTGCCAATCTTTTCTCAAAAAGCCAACCCTACGACGAAGCGCACGCTGACCAGAGGATTGGTCAATCCAAGCCCGTCGCGATCGTCATCGCCGAGGATGCGCTTGGCACCGACTCCGGTTCCCAATACGAACCGCTTACGCGCGCCGAGCAGGGCGTTGTAGTCGACCAGCAATCCGACCGCGTTGTAATCGAGCCCCGAGCGAATCTTGCCGGTCGGCGAATTGACAAGGTTGCTGTAGCGCGAATGTCCTACGCTGGCGCCGATCGACAATCCCTGCAATACGACCTCGGACGGGTAGTACCGGATCTTTCCGTCGAATGTCGTATAGCGGCGATCGCTGAGCGCCGTGTATGACGCCGACCCGCCGAGTGTAACCCCGGACGCTACAGCCGACTCGACTTCCGCCGACGCGATGTTGAACGGAATTCCGAGTGGATTGACCGCGATGTACGTCCGGTACGGAATGGGAATTCGCGAGCTCTGTCCGGGAGCCGAGGACCATGCCCCGGCGAGCAACACGCCACACACAAGCAAACGCCGCACGATTCCTCCTCTGAGTGTTGATTGAATCGACGAGGAAGGTAGCTCCGTGATTGGGACGCGTGCATTGCGGAAATGCCACATCAAGCTTCCTTGAGGTTACCTTTCGCCATTCCAGCCGCGGGGCGTCGATCGCGGCTTTTCACGACTCGAGTCTTGTTCCGATTTTTCGTTCTATGAACATTGAGATCACCCCCAAAAAGACCGATGGCCTCGAGCGGCTGATCGAAGTGACCGTGCCGCTGGAGACGGTTCGCGACGCGGAGGATCAGGCGGCGCGCCGCTACGCCTCGAGCGTCCGTCTTCCCGGCTTCCGTCCCGGCAAGGCACCGCCGGCGATGGTGAAGAAGCGCTTCAAGGACGCCATCCGGCAGCAGGTCATCGAGACGCTGGTCCAGGAGGCCTTCAAGGAGGTCATGGACCGCGAGCAGCTGAAGGTCGCGTCACAGCCGCACGTTCACGACCTCAAGTTCGAAGAAGGGCAGCCACTGAGCTTCGAGTTGCATGTCGAGGTTCGGCCCGAGATCGAGTTGGCCCGCACGCAAGGATTCCGAGTCCAGCGCACGCAACCGACGGTCACCGACGAGAGCGTACGCGAGCAGATCGAGCAGATGCGCGAACAAAAGGCATCGTGGAGCCCGATCGAGGACAAGCCGTCGCCGGGCGACATGGTCCGCGTCGAGCTTACCACGGCGGACGAGTCCGGCGCCTTTCCCGAGCCGCGCGAGTTTCCGCTCGTGCTCGGTGGCGGCCAGGCGATTCCCGGCGTCGAAGAGCTCATCATGCAGCTCAAACCCGGCGAGGACACCGAGAAATCTGTTCGCTGGCCGGACGACTTCCCCGATGAGGCGCAGCGCGGCAAGACCAAGCCGGTACGCATCAAGCTCCTCGACGTGAAGAAGAAGACGCTCCCCTCGCTCGACGACGCCTTCGCCCGCGAGGTCGGCGACTTCGAATCGCTCACCGCGCTCACTGCGGCCGTTCGCAAGGATCTCGAAGACCACGCCTCGCGCGACGCGGACGCCGGCGTTCGCCAGCAGTTGGTGGACCAGATCGCCGCCGCGAACCCATTCGACATTCCGGCGAGTTGGGTAAGTCAGCTCATCGACGGCTATGTCCAGGCGTACCAGATCCCCGAAGAGGAGAAGGGACGCTTCCAGAACGAATTTCGTCCCGTCGCGGAGCGACAGGTCCGCCGCGACCTGATCGTGGACACGATCGCCGAGCGTGAGAGCCTCAAGGCGAGCGAAGCGGACATCGACGACCGCGTAGCGGACGTGGCCGCCAAGCGAGGCGCCGACCCGGGGCAGGTGTACGCATCATTGCAGAAGGCCGGACGTCTTCGTGAGATCGAACAGAGCATCACTGAAGACAAGGTCTTCAAGTGGCTGCTCGAGCGAAATGAGATCGGCTGACGAAAAACTCAACACGAACCTGGGCCTATACCCATCGGGCCGACCGCAGTGCCGAAACGATAGGGCCGACGGCAGTGCCGACACGATGGGGCCGACACAACATCGATCGACTTCTAGCCATCACGAGCCATGCCGACGATCTATCCCCCGTATGTGATCGAGCGCTCGCCGCGCGGCGAGCGGAGCTACGATATCTTCAGCCGCCTGCTGATGGATCGCATCATCTTCCTCGGTACGCCGGTGAACGATGACGTAGCGAACATCATCATCGCGCAGCTGCTGTTCCTCGAGGCGGACAATCCGGACCGCGACATCTTCCTGTACATCAACTCCCCGGGCGGAAGCGTCTCGGCCGGTCTCGCGATCTACGACACGATGCAGTACCTGAAGTCTCCAGTGAACACGATCTGCATGGGACTCGCCGCCAGCATGGGCGCGTTCCTGCTCGCCGGCGGCCGCAAAGGCAAGCGATCGGCGCTCCCGCATTCGCGAATCATGATTCACCAACCGTCGCAGCAAGGCGGCGGCGGTACCGCGTCGGACATCGAGATTCAGGCGAAGGAAATCCTGTATCTCCGCGGCAAGCTGAACGAGCTCTGGACCAAGCACACCGGCCAGCCACTGGAGCGCATCGAGCGCGATACGGATCGGGACCGCTACCTTTCGGCCGACGAAGCCCAGGGGTACGGCATCGTGGATAACGTCATCTCGCACCGCGGCGAAGTCATCGAGCCGAGTGCCTTGGCGGCGGTAACGAAGTAACTGCCGGCGATGGGCGTTGGGGGATCGGCGGTTGTGGCTTACCTCTTACCGCCCATCGCCCATCGCCCATCGCCGGCAGTTCATCCGCCCACCGCCCACCTGTCAAAAACCTTTACAGCCATCGGTCGTCTCTTGCTTGGTCGCGGCCGGACCTTTAACTCTCAATCGTGTACCGACCGATCGCCCGTATTCCCGCCTCGCCCGCCACGCTTCGCCGGCTGGACCCCAGCCGGCCCGAAGTCCCTGCCTTCGCCGCTGAGTGATCTGTCATGTCGCACGACAAACACCTCCGTTGTTCGTTTTGCGGAAAGTCCAAGGACTCGGTTCGGAAGTTCATCTCCGGCCCATCGGTGTACATCTGCAACGAGTGCATCGCGCTCTGCAACGAGATCCTCGCGGAGGATGAAGAGCGCGAGGTAGCGGAAGCGATCACGCAGGTCCCTACACCACAAGAGATCAAGGACACTCTCGACCAGTACGTCATCGGTCAGGAGAAGGCGAAGAAGGCCTTGTCTGTCGCGGTGTATAATCACTACAAGCGGATCAATTCCGCTTCGCTGCGCGACGACGACGTCGAGCTCGACAAGTCGAACATTCTGCTCATCGGACCCACCGGCGTCGGTAAGACGCTGCTCGCGCAGACGCTCGCGCGCATTCTCGACGTCCCCTTCACGATCGCCGACGCAACGACGCTCACCGAAGCAGGCTATGTCGGCGAAGACGTCGAGAACATCCTGGTTCGGTTGCTTCAGGCGGGCGATTTCAATGTCGCCGAGTGCGAGCGCGGTATCGTCTACATCGACGAGATCGACAAGATCGCGCGGAAGTCGGAGAACCCGAGCATCACGCGCGACGTTTCCGGCGAAGGCGTGCAGCAGGCGCTGCTCAAGATCCTCGAAGGCACCGTCGCCTCGGTCCCGCCGCAGGGTGGCCGCAAGCACCCCCAGCAGGAATACATCCAGATCAACACCAAGGACATTCTTTTCATCTGCGGCGGCGCGTTCGACGGTCTGGAAAAGATCATCGAGGCGCGCACGGGTCGCCGTCAAATCGGCTTTGGCAAGGCCGACGACGGACGCACGCCGACGCAGATGAAAAATCCGTTCGCCGAGGTCGAGCCGGACGATCTCCTCCGCTTCGGCTTGATTCCCGAGTTGGTCGGCCGTCTTCCGGTCGCCGTCGCGCTCGAGGCGTTGGACGAGGAAGCTCTGGTCCGAATCCTCAAAGAGCCGAAGAACGCTCTCACCAAGCAGTACGCGAAGCTGTTCGAGCTCGAGGAAGTGAAGCTCACCTTCGAGGACAGCGCCCTCCGCGCCATCTCGCAAAAAGCCCTCAAACGGGGCACCGGCGCTCGCGGTCTCCGCGCCATTCTCGAGGAGTTGCTCACTGACGTCATGTTCGACCTTCCGACTCGCGAGGATGTCGAGGAGGTCAAGGTGACGGAGAGCTCGGTGATGAATGGGACGGCGCCGCTTTTGGAGATCTCTCCGCAGCGAAAGAAGAAGGAAGCCTAGCGTTGGTTCGAAGGGCGCCGACAGGCGCCCTTTCTTTATTCCCGCACCCATTCCCGCACCCAGCGCGCGCAAGCGAGCGTGCTCCCCCAACGGTATCTTACCGGCATGTCGAACCGTCCCGCCGTCCTTCCTCTACGCGACGTCGTCGTCTTCCCCTACGTCGCCATGCCGCTCCTCGTGGGCCGGCAAGCGTCCCTGGCGGCCATCGAGGCCGCCGCGGCGGAGAGTGGGACGTTGTTCCTCGTCACGCAGCGCAGCGCCGACACCGAAGAGCCGGCAGCGGGTGATCTCCACCGCGTCGGCGTTGTCGCGCGCATTATCCAGGCGACGAGACAAGCCAATGGAACGGCGCGAATTCTCGTCGAGGGTGTGTCGCGCGCTCGCGTCACGCGCTACGTGCCGGCGACCGGTTTCATGCGCGCGACACTCGCCGAGGAAACCGAGCCGGAAATCGCCGACCCCGACGCGGTCAACGTCCTCACGCGGCGCGTGCTCGCGCTGTTCGAGGAGTACGTCTCGCTGCACCGGCGCATCCCGAACGAGGTGATCGCGCTCGTTCAGGGCGCGGATTCGCTGGCGCGGCAGGCCTATGGCATCGCCGCCCATCTCGCCGTGCGCGTCGATGTACGTCAGGAGCTCCTGGCGGCACCGAACGTTCCCGCGCTGCTCGAAGCCTTGAATCAAGTGCTCGCCACCGAGACGGAGCTGCTTCGTCTCGAGCGCAAGCTCGACGAAGAGGTTCGTGGCTCGCTCTTTCAGAATCAGCGCGAGTTCTATCTGCAGGAACAGCTCAAGGCCATCCATCGCGAGCTCGGGCAGGACGACGGCGACGACGTGATGGAGCTCGAGCAGCGCCTGGATGCACGGAAGCTTCCGGACAACATCAAACTGCGCACGGTTCGCGAGATCCGAAAACTCCGCAAGATGTCGCCGCTGTCGCCGGAATCGACGGTTGCCCGCAACTTCGTCGACTGGATTCTCGGTCTGCCGTGGACGGAGCGCACGGACGACATCCTCGACGTCGCACACGCGCGTCGAATTCTCGACGAGGACCACTACGGCCTCGAGGAAGTGAAGGATCGAATCCTCGACTACATCGGCGTGCTGTCGCTGGTCGAACGCATGGAAGGTCCCATTCTCTGCCTCGTCGGACCGCCGGGAGTCGGCAAGACCTCTCTCGGACGTTCGATCGCGCGGGCGCTCGGACGCCGCTTCGTGCGGATGTCGCTCGGCGGCGTGCGCGACGAAGCGGAGATTCGCGGCCACCGGCGAACCTACATCGGGTCGATGCCCGGTCGTGTCATTCAGGCAATGCGACGCGCCGAAGTGGTCAACCCGGTGATCCTGCTCGACGAGATCGACAAGCTCGGCAGCGACTATCGCGGCGACCCGTCCGCGGCACTGCTCGAGGTGCTCGATCCGGAGCAGAATCGCGCCTTCAACGATCACTACCTCGAGGTCGACTACGATCTCTCGCAGGTGCTCTTCCTGACGACCGCGAACTATCTCCCGCAGATCCCGGAGCCGCTGCGCGATCGCATGGAGATCATCCGGCTCGCCGGCTACCTCGACCAGGAGAAGTTCGCCATCGCGCGGCAGTTCCTCGTGCCGAAACAGCTGCGCGCCAACGGGCTCGATCCGAACCATTTCGAATGGGAGAGCGACGTCATTCCGGGGATCGTGCACGAGTACACCCGCGAAGCCGGCGTTCGAGAGCTCGAGCGCCGACTCGGCCGAATCGCGCGCAAGCTGGCGCGACGGCGCGCCGAGGCTGGTGAGCGGCCAACGAGCGACGCGACGCCCACGCCAAAGGCGAGCATCAAGCGAGCCGAGCTTAAAGACTTGCTGGGAACGCCGCCATACGATCCGGTAGCGCTCGCCCTCGATCACAAGATCGGCGTCGTGACAGGCCTCGCGTACACGGCGGTAGGCGGCGATGTGCTCGAGATCGAGGTGAGCGTGATCGGCGGCCGCGGCAAGCTGCAGCTCACCGGTACGCTCGGCGACGTGATGAAAGAATCGGCGAGCGCGGCGCTCAGCTATGCGAGAGCTCGCGCCGGCGTCCTCGGCATCGACCGGAATTTCTACCGTACACGCGACATGCACATCCACATTCCGGCCGGTGCGACGCCGAAAGACGGCCCGTCGGCGGGGATCGCCATCGCTACGGGAATCGTCAGCGCCTTGACCGGAATTCCGGTGCGCGGCGACGTGGCGATGACGGGCGAGATCACCCTCCGCGGCCGGGTGCTCGGCATCGGGGGCCTCAAGGAGAAAGCGGTCGCCGCCCACCGGAACGGCGTTCGGCACGTGCTTATTCCGCAGCAGAACGTTCGAGATCTCGAGGAACTACCGGCCGAAGTGCGGTCCGCGGTCACCTTCCACCCGGTGCAGACGATGGACGAGGTGCTGCGACTCGCGCTCGTCCACGCCGACTTCGACGCCGAGCCGGCGGTCGTCGCGGCGCACTGATGTCGCCGGCGTCCGAGCCGCTCGTCATCCGCTCTCTCGAGTTCATCGGCGGGATGGCGAGCGCCGGCGGATGGCGTCCGCCGACGGAGCTTCCCGAGATCGCGTTCGCCGGACGCTCGAACGTCGGGAAATCGTCGCTGCTCAATCGACTGGTTCATCGCAAGAAGTTCGCGCGCGTCAGCAACACGCCGGGGCGCACGCGCGAGGTGAACTTCTTCAAGGTGAACGACTCTTTTCTACTCGTGGACCTGCCGGGCTACGGCTACGCCCGCATCTCCAAGGAGCGACGCGCCGAGTGGCGCCCGCTGATCGAGTCCTATCTCAAGTCGACCAATCAACTCCGCGGTGTCGTTCAACTCCTCGACTCGCGCCATGATCCGACCCCGGACGACCTGCAAATGCTGGATTACCTTGGCGACATCGGGGTACCGACCATCATCGTGCTGACCAAGATCGACAAGCTTACCGCCAAGGAACGACAGCGTCAGCGCGCGCAGATCGCCGGTGCCGCCGGCGTCGACGACGACCAGACGATCGCCTTCAGCGCGACGACCGGCGAAGGCCGGAACGAGCTCGCCGAAGCGATTGAAGGTCTGCTCGCGCAACCGTCGTGGAGAATATGATTCGGCACACGACGATCGCGGCAGCGTTTGTCGTTCCTTTCGCCCTGTCGGCATGCACCGGGTCCAACCCGGCGCCGCAAACCGCCCTACCCGTGCAGCGTCAGGCCGAGACTCCGCGCGACACAGCACAGATCCCCGTCGGACTGGGGACTCTCCGGCAGGAAGACATCGCGATCGTGCTCCAACCCGAAGGCGTCCACGCCGAAGCGTTTCCGCTCGACGAGTCCGTGCTGCGAACGCTGGCGCCGGACTCGTACAGAACGCTGCGCGCGCGTCTCGATGCGAGCCGGGCGCAGATCGCGCAACGGGCCGCGATCCGCGGGATTCGCAATCCTCACATGTGGTTTCTGCGCTTCTACGGCTTGGCGCCGGACGCGCGCTTCGTCCCGACGGACATCACGGTCTCGTCGGGCGGCCGTGAATTCCGGCCCTTCGACGTGATTCCCATCTCGGCTGGTTTCGGCACACAGCGCCTCCAGCCGCGCGAGACGCAAACCGGCCTGCTGTTGTTCGACGACGGCCTGGACGTGAGTCAGCCGCTCGTTGTGACGATGGGCTCGGAACGCAACACCGACTGGGACGGGATCCTGCGTCGCATCGACGCCGAGCGGGCGGCTATTCGCGGGCGCGCGAGTGCCAAAGCACCGCACCCCTGATTTGCCGGCCCTTGCAGCGACGCTGACTTCCCGGCGGGTGTAGACTCCGGGAGACTCAGCCGGCCAGGATCGAATGCCACTGCTTCCGCTTCGTGGGTTGCCCGACCGTTCCACCCGCGACATCGCCACGGAATGGATCGAGAAGATCGGCGCCACACTCGCCGATCCGAATTGCGACCGCGCCCTGCTCTGCCGGCGCTCTCTGACTGAGATTGCCTTCCCCGAGTACGCGACGAACTGGGAGACCGCGGTCGAGGATCGCGCGCTGCCGGCGGCGACCCGCCTCGCCCTCGCCTCGACCGATCCGCGCAACATCACCCTGGAGCCCGAGTACTACAGCGACTGCGACGACGCCCGCTTTCAGCGCGTGAAGCCGCTTCTCTGGCTCTGGTACTCGTTCGACCGTACGGTGCTCGGCGGGCAGAATGTGTGGCTGGGCGTGGAGCTTCGCCGCGTGCTGGCGCGGCACATCTTCAAGCGCTGTGGGGAGAACTTCAAGGCGTTCCAACACGTCGAGTTCTCGTTCGGCTACAACCTGGAGGTTGGCGACAACGTCGTCGTCCATCGCCATGTGCTCCTCGACGACCGCGGCGGCATCGTGCTCGGCAACCGCGTCTCGATCAGCGATTACGCGAACATTTATAGCCATACCCATTCCATCGTCGAGCAAAAGGACGTGACTAACGCCACCACGGTCATCGAGGACGGCGTTCGCATCACGTACCACGCCACGGTGCTCGCCGGCGTGCACGTTCACGAACAGGGAATGGTCGGCGCGATGGCGTTGGCGACGAAGGACGTTCGTCCGTATCACGTCTACGTCGGCATTCCGGCGAAGAGCGTCCGCGTGAAGCCGAACGCGCCGCAGGCCTCAGAAATCTTGCGGACGAGCCGAGACCGCCAGGGCGGCGATTAGAGAACGCGCATGACGTCGTCCACCGGACCCGCGTCGCCGGTGGACAGCAACTCCACAATCTCGCGCAGCGACGCCCGCTCACCGGGAAAGGCAAACCGCGTCAGCGCGTCGTCGACGCCGAGCCACTCGTATCGTTGATGCTCGTCGCCGATCGTGACGGCCGCGCCGCCGTCCACATCTCCGTCAATGAATGCGGCGAAGACGACGGCGAGTTGCAGCGTGTGCGTGCGCCGGACATAAAAGGGCGAGACCCGTACGATGTACAACCGGTCCGGAGCGAGCCCCGCCTCCTCGCGCAGCTCGCGAATCGCGGCCTGCTCCGGGGTTTCCCCGGGTTCGATGTGACCGTGCACCGGCTCCCACGCCGTCGGACAACGCGTGTCGCGGCTACGCTGGAGCGCCAGCACGCGCCAGCCTTCCGTCAATGGACGTACGACGAAAACGTCGACGGTGCCGACCTCGATGCTCGTCATCGGCTGTAACCTAGAACGGAGCGCGGCGGCGCGCGCGAGCACCGCTTCGAGATCATCGCGAATGCGCTGCACCGGATCGCGATCGATCGCGTCCACCGATGGAACGAAGCGGCGCGGCGGCTCCGGCTCGGCGACGATCCTCGGCTCGTCGTCCGGCGATGCCACGCGCCGAACTTCGTCGAGCGTGGTGCGGCCGGCCACGGCGTGCGCGACGCCCGACTGCCAGAGCGACCGCATGCCGTCCCGGCGCGCCGCCTCCGCGATGCGTTCCGTCGATTCGCCCGACGCAACTTGCCGCTCGAATTCCGGCGAGCCGCTGAGCACCTCGACGATCGCGAGCCGGCCATGGAATCCACTGCCGGAACAGACGGGACATGTCGCGTTCCTGCCGTTGCACTCGGCGCAGGTGCGTCGGACAAGCCGCTGCGCCAGCACGCCTTTCACTGCGGTCGCGATCTTGTAGTTGGCGACGCCGATGTCGATGAGCCGAGTGACGGCGCTCGCCGCGTCGTTGGTGTGCAGCGTGGACAGCACGAGATGCCCGGTGAGCGACGCCTGGATCGCGATCTCGGCGGTCTCGCGGTCGCGGATCTCGCCAATGAGGACCACGTCGGGGTCCTGCCGCATGATCGAACGGAGCGCCGCGGCGAAGGTCAGACCTGCCTTCTCGTTCACCTGCACCTGAACGATTCCCGGGAGCCGATACTCGATCGGGTCTTCTACGGTAACGATATTGACGCCCCGTTCTTTGATCTGCCGGAGCGCCGCGTAGAGCGTGGTCGTCTTTCCTGATCCGGTTGGGCCGGTGACGAGGATCAGTCCTTCTCGCGCCTCGAGCAGCTGTTCGACCCGCGCCAGCTCATCGGCGTGAAAGCCCATGCCGTCGAGCGTGACGATCGCGCCGCGTCCGTCGAGCACGCGCACCACGACCTTCTCGCCGTGCGACGCCGGAAGTGTCGAGACGCGCAGATCGACGGCGACGCCGTTCACGGCGATGCGCGCGCGGCCGTCCTGCGGGCGAAGCCGATCGGCGATGTCGAGGCCGGAGAGAATCTTGATGCGCGAGACGAGCGCGGGCCCGACGCTGCGAGGCAGACGTCGCACGACGGCCAAGACGCCGTCCACGCGATGCCGCACGGCGATGGCCTGCTCTTCCGCTTCGATGTGGATGTCGCTGGCGCGAGACGCGATGCCGGCCGCGAGGAGCTCGTCCACCAGCGCGCTGATCGACGCACCCGCGTCATCGTTCGGAGCGAACGGAGCCCCCTCCACGTCGCGCCCGAGATGCTGGACCTCGAGCACCTGACCAGGATCGTCGCTCGTCGACTCGGGGCGATAGAGCTCGTCGATTCGCCGGGCAATCTCGTCGCCGTTGGCGATCGCGAGGCGCACCTGCCGGCCAGTGGCGAACGCCAACGTGCGCTCGCAGTCGACGTCGAGCGGGTCGGCCGTGGCGATGAGGATCTCGTGCTCCGTCGCCGACAATGGCACCACGTGAAATCGTCGCGCCCAGCGTTCGGGAACGATCGACAGGGCGTGCGCGCTGGCGCGACTCAGATCGGCGACCGGGAGTCTGAATCGACGTGCCAGAGAGTTGACGTCCACCGGCTGCGGCGCCACCAATGAATTGCGAGTCACGCCGCACGCTACCACCACCGCCCGCTGGCCGCGTGACCCTTGGATTGCCCTCCGGCGCAAATTCAACGAATTGGAACGAATTGGGGTCAGACCCTATTTAGAGAATTCTAAATAGGGTCTGACCCCAATTCGGTACGTCTTCGGGGCTAGAGGATTTTCCAGAACTCGCGGATCACGTCGACGCTGAACGTCCAACGGCCGTTCGTACCCAGGCCGCGCGCTACGTCGAAGCGGAGCAAGTCGAATGGGAACAGGTAGGCGGCGCCGACGGTCGGAAAACCGCGCGGAATCGGTCCGCCGGTGCCGACGACGTGCGCGAACGGAGCGAACGAGCCGCGCGCCGGCACGCGTCCGAACCGGCCGAGCGAGAACGCGGGGAACGGAGCCGGTATGCGAAGCTCGAGATGTTCGCTCCAGCCGAACGTCGACACGATCGAGTGGTAGTCGTACCCTGGTCCGGACACGGGTCCGCCAAGATAGACCAGATCGGCGACCGGAACGGGCGCTCCGCCGATCAGCGTCCGTACACCCGCGACGGTCGTCGCGGTGACGACGCGAAGGTTGCCCGCGGGACGCTCGATGTTGGCGACCAGCGCGCCGCGAATTGTCCCGAGGTCGGACGCGTCGAACCCTGCGACATTCGACTCGAATGGCAGCGTCAACCTCGCGTCGGCATGAAACGCCAGCTCGGTACCGAGCCACCACAGCGACGGAACGCGCTCCGCACCCACCACCCAACGCGTGACATGGCGATCGTCCGCAGGAATTGTCGGCCCGTAATGCCCGGTCACCGGCGTCGCATGGACGGCGAGGGCGTTCTGATGCTCGTACGTTCCGGTGAACCGAATCGTCGTGCCACCGAACTCGGGAAACTCGTAGCGCAGTCCGCCAGCTTCCACGAGATACGGATCCGTGTAGTCGCTTCCGAATTCCTGCGCCGCGAGACTGTTGACCGCGCCCGACCGCTCGGCGACGTCGCCGACGTCTCGAAAGTCGTGCTCACCGAACAGTCGGAACGAACCGAACGACGGACGGGCGAAGGTGATCCCGCCGCCGCCCTTCCCCGCGTGGTCGGCGAAGCCGTATCTCGCGCGGCCATCGATCGACACGCCGCCGCCGAGCACCTTGGACAAGCCCGTACCCAAGGCCGGCCCCTCCACCCGGTTCACGTGCGCGATGTCCGAGATGGTCCGCGCGGAGAGGGCCGCGCGCTGCGGGCGAGCGAGCGCCTGGGCGCGCACCAACGCGCGCACTTCCTCTTGCACACGCTGAATGTCCGCGTCGGCCACCGCGCGAACGTCCGGCGGTAACGAATCGAGGATCCGGCCCTTCCACGGATACTTCGCCGTCACCTCGCGCGGTGCCTGGACGATCTCCGGGCCGGTGAAGATCATCGGAGGCGGCGAGAGATTGAAGCGATAGTCGCTGATCTCCCAGCGGCCGCGAATGATTCCGCGTGCCGGGAAATCCATCCACGTGCCCGACCGCCGGATCTCCACTTCCTGGTGGCTCGGCAGCCAGAATCGCCCGCCGACGAGCCGGTTCTCCAGCACGACCGACAGCTCCTCGAGTGCATTGTCCAGAAAGGCCGCTCGCGTGAACCCGAGGTTCATACGGACGACCTGGCCCCCCGACGGATCGATGTAGATGGCGCCGACCACGCGCGGCTGGCGGTCGTCCTTCGGCCGGACTTTGACCTCGTAGACGTTGATTCGCTGCGCCCCGGCACCGATCGCGAAGCTGTCGGTGAGCGCAAAATCGTACTCCCTGAGTCCGAGTGACGACAATGGATGCGGGACGTCGCGCACTTCGTCGCCTTCGCCGATGCGTATGATGTTGGGGAAGTTGTTCTGGACGATGCCAAGATGGTCGCGGTGATAGGCAATGTCCGTCGGCAACAGCAACGTGTCGCGCCGACCGATGATTCGCTGCTTGCTCAGGTTGGGCGCGCGCCAGTAGACTTCGAGCTCGAGCTCGTCCGTCTTGATGACCTTCGGCGGTGTGCGAAGGCCTTCGCCGAGCTGTGCGAGGAAGGCGACGTACCCATGGGCGGAGGCCTGGTAGTCCGCGAGCCCGGTGTCGGCGAGCTGCTCGGCGCGGCGGCGCGTCGCCCCTTGGGCGAGCGACAGGCTGCGCGGATCGTTCCAGGTTTGCGCCCCCCCCCCCGCGGGTGCGACGCTATCCAACACAGTCGTGACTGCAAGAAACAACAACGCGGTACGCTTCACGCCGCGGATCCATGGAAACGACGCATGAAATCCGAATATCGCCGGGCACTTCGACCGGGGCAACCGCGCCGATGATCGCACCATCCCGAGTCTCGTGTCCCGTGTCTCGTGTCTCATAAGGAATTCCGCGAGTACGTCCGGCGCGTCGCGACCGGCGCGCGCCGGCTGGTCCCCGTCTGGCGCGACGTATTACTCGACACCGACACACCGGTGGCAGCCTTCGCCAAGCTGCGACAAGATCCATTCGCGTTCTTGCTCGAGTCCGCGCCGGCGGGCGGCGAGATGTGGGCGCGCTATACCTTCATGGGAAGCGCGCCGCGCGCGGCGTGGCGGCTCGCCGACGGCGTAGTTCACGATTGGACACCCGAACGAGGCTGGCACAACGAACGCCGCCCCGACGATCCGCTCGCCGACCTCGAGGCGCTGCTCACGGCCGACGAGCCGGTGGCCGCGCCGGAGATCGGCGAGTTCTGGAGCGGCGCGGTCGGCTTCTTCGGCTACGACGTGGCTCGCCTCATCGAGCGGCTGCCGGCCCCTCCGGCGCGCGGGGTTCCGGTGCCCGACGCGTTGTTCGTGTTCACGGACGTGCTCGTGATCTTCGACAACCTGCGGTCGGAGGCGCGCGTCGTCGCCGCGGCGCGCGTCTCCAGCGAGGATTCCGACGCGATACTCGATGCCGCGTATGACGACGCGACAAGGGCGATCGATGCCACCGTGGCGCGACTTCGTGGTCCCGGCAGCCTTGCCCCGCTCGATCTCGACCCGAAGGCCAAACCGGTTGAGGGCCGGTCGAGCTACGATCGGGACAAGTTCCTCGCGGACGTCGAGCGCATCCGGCAGTACATCATCGCCGGCGATGCGTTTCAGGTGCAGCTGGCGCGGCGCATCGACGTGCCGCTCGACTTCGCGCCGTTGGATCTCTATCGGGCGCTGCGCGTCATCAATCCGTCGCCGTACATGTACCACCTCGTGCTCGACGGCGTGGAGATCGTCGGCAGCTCGCCGGAGTTGCTCATTCGCGTGAGCGCGAGCGGCACGGTGACGCTTCGTCCGATCGCCGGCACTCGCCGGCGCGGCCGCTCCGCGGAAGACGACGCGCGCATGACGGAAGAATTGATGAACGACGAAAAGGAGCGTGCCGAGCACCTCATGCTCGTCGATCTGGGACGCAACGATGTTGGGCGCGTCGCGTCGTACGGGTCCGTTCGCGTCTCCGACCTCATGGTGATCGAGCGGTACTCGCACGTGCTGCACCTCGTCAGTCAAGTGGACGGCCAGCTGCGGCCCGGGCTCACGGCAATGGACGCCTTCCGCGCCGGCTTCCCGGCCGGTACCCTCACGGGGGCACCGAAGGTCCGGGCCATGGAGATCATCGACGAAATGGAACCCGAGCGACGCGGACCGTATGGCGGCGCGGTGGGATACATCAGCGCCGGCGCAAAGCGAATGGACCTGGCGATCACCATTCGGACCTGTGTGATCGCCAACGGCGTGGCGTCGGTGCAATCCGCCGCCGGTGTCGTGTACGATTCGGTGCCGGAACGAGAGTTCCTCGAGCACCAGAACAAGGCACGCGCGTTGCTCGCGGCAATCGGGCAAGCGCGCGCCGCGCGGACGCGACGGAGTTAGATGCCCTTTCGCCTCCAAAGCACAGAATCGACTTACGGCTACTCGCTCCCCGAGACGGCCTCGGTCGTCGTCGGCCGCTCGCCGACGAGCGACTTCCCGATCATCGATCCGACGATCTCCCGTCGCCATGCGCAAATCCTGAGGCAGGACGATCGGATCATCGTGCGCGACCTCGGCTCGAGCAACGGGACGTACGTGAACGGCGTCCGCGTCGAATCGGCCCAGCTCAAGCCCGGCGATCTCGTCACATTCGGCAAAGTCGGGTTCCGACTCGAGGAGCTGGATCGGCGTTCGACGCCCACGCGGCCGAGCGCGACGATGGCCGAGACGACGACCGGCTCGACCATCGTTCGGCAGCGGTCGGTGCTCGACACGCCGGAATTCGCTGCCGACGAGAAGAGCCGCAAGACGCTGGCGACGCTGCTCGAGGTCTCGAAAGGCCTCGGCAAGACCGCCGACACGGATGCCCTGCTCGACAAGATCGTCGGCTACGCCTATCAGATCCTCGCCGTCGATCGTGTCGCGATCCTCCTGCTGGACGAGCGCAACGAGCTGGTCTCCAAGATCGCGCGCGATCGTCGCGGCGCCGACAATTCGCGCGCCATTCCACAGTCGATCGCGCGTACGGCGCTCAACGACCGCGTCGCCATCCTGACCGACAACGCCGGCGAGGATTCGCGCTTCACCGGCCAGTCTATCGTCATGCAGCAAATTCGCTCGGCGATCTGCGTACCGCTGCTGGGCAGCGAGGGTCCGCTGGGCGTTCTCTACGTGGACCACACCGGCGACGCGCGCGACTTCGCCGACGAAGACTTCGATCTCTGCATCGCCTTCGCCGGCATTGCCGCCGTGGCGATCGAGAACAACCAGTTCTCGCAGCGGATCCAGCGGCAGATTCTCGCGCGCAGCAACTTCGAGCGCTTCTTCACACCGCAATTGGCGAAACGGATCGCCGATTCCGCCGAAACGATCCGCCTCGGCGGCGACAAACGCACCGTCGCCGTGCTGTTCAGCGACGTGCGCGGGTTCACGGCGCTCGCGGAGTCGATGCGCCCCGAGGAGATCGCGAGCCTGCTCACGGAATATTTCAGCGAGATGGTGGACTGCGTGTTCAGGAACGAGGGCGCGCTCGACAAGTTCATGGGCGACGAGATCATGGCGCAGTGGGGCGCGCCGATCGGCACCGACGACGACGCCGACCATGCGATGAATGCCGCCCTGGAGATGATTCGCGACCTGAAGCGCCTCAACGAAGCGTGGCGCGCCGAGGGTCGACCCGAGCTGCAGATTGGCGTTGGGCTGAGCTACGGCGAGGTATTCGCCGGCAACATCGGATCCGAGAAGCGACTGGAGTTCACCGTCATCGGCGACACCGTGAACGTCGCCAACCGATTGTGCTCCTCCGCCGGACCCGGTGAGATTCTCGTCTCCGACGAGTTCCGCCGGGCCTTGAAGAAACCGCCGCCGCTCGAGCAGTGTCCACCGATGGAGCTCAAGAACAAGAGCCAACCGGTCACCGTGTATCGCGTCGTCACGTCGTGAGCGGTGATTCGCGCGAGCTGCCGTCGGGCTTCGTCGCCCTCGACGTCGGTGCGAGCCGCGCCGTCTGCGCCGTCGCCCTTTCGTCCGAAATTCGGGAATTGCTCGGCCGCGGAACGTTGTACGAGTTCGCCGCGTCGAGCGCGAACGCCCGCGCCATCGCCGGACGCGGAACCGCGTACGTCGCGTCGCTTCCCGGCGGAGAACGCGTGGTCGTTCGCCACAATCGTCACGGCGGCGCATTGGCCGCGTTCACGCGCGACCTCTTTCGTCCGCCGACGCGCGCGCCGCTCGAGCTGCGCATCTCGGAGCGACTGCGCCGGCTGGGTATTCCAACGCCCGTCATCCTGGCGTACGCGACGTATCCCGCCGCGGCCGGATTCTGGCGCGCCGACGTCATGACACGGTATGTGGCGCCCAGCGCCGACCTCGCTGCCGTCCTCCTCTCCAACGATGGAGCGATGCGCGCGGATGCGTGGGAAGCGACGGCGCTTCTCGTCCGCGAGATGTCAGCCGCGGGGATTCGCCATCACGATCTCAACGCCAAGAACATTCTGCTCGATCTCCGAAACGACGGTCCGTCCGTGGCGATGCTGCTCGACGTCGATCGGGTGGTCTTCGACGAAGCACCCGGACGCGCGCGCGACGGCAACTTGAGCCGCCTCTTTCGGTCGTTTCGGAAGTGGCGGTCGCTCTACGGTGCCCGCGTCGAGGAATCGGAGATCGACGCGCTCGCCCGGCGAGTCCGCGAGCTCACCGCGGCGCCGTCGATGACTCGCTCGTAGACTTCGATCGTGCGATCGGCCATTCGCTCGACAGAGAACTGGGAGGCCCGCGACGCGGCGGTCGAGGCGAGACGCGCGGCGAGCTCGCGATCGGTGATCAGACGGGCGATCGCCGCGCCCAATCCCTCCGGGTCGCGGATATCAGCGAGCAGCCCCGACTCGCCGTCAACGATGACTTCGGGGATTCCACCCGCGCGCGTCGCGGCGATCGGCCGGCCGAACGCGAGTGCGTCGAGCAGCACTGAACCCATGCCTTCTTCACGCGAGCTCAAGGCGACGACGTCCGCCGCCGCGAGCATGGCATCCGCGTCCGTGCGGTACCCGGCGAGATGGATCACGCCATCGAGCATGAGCGTATGAATCTCTCGTTCGACTTCGCCGCGAAGCGATCCGTCGCCGACGAGAAGGGCCTGGACGGTGGGTACGATGCGACGGGCGTGCGCCATCGCTCGCACGAAGTTGATCGGATCCTTGTGGCCGACGAGCTGCGCGACCTGAACGACGAGCGGCGCGCCCGGCTGTACGCCGAGGCCGACGAGCGTGTCGGCGGACGCCGGCGCCGCGGCGCGATGTACGTCGACCCCGTCCGGTACCACGGTGATCAAAGAGGGGTTGATCCCGCTGTGGATCAGCACGCGCTGTACGGCCTCCGATACCGCGATGATTGCCGCGGCTCGACCGTACTTCCACCGCGTCCCCGCGTTGGGACGCAGCGCGAAATCCACGCGCCGGGAGACGACCATCGGCGTGCGTGTGCCGATCGTCGCCAGCGCGCCGGCGGCGACGGCGTGTGCGGTATGCGCGTGGACGACGTCGACGCGTTCGCGGCGCATCGCGGCGCGCAACTGGAGCGCCGCCCGTGGGTCGAGCTCGCCCAACGGATCGCAGAGCACGACGTCGAGTCCCGCGTCGGCCGCGCGTTTTGCCAGCGGTTCGCCGGAACGCGCCGCCACGACGCATCGATGGCCGCGTCGCGCAAGCTCCGCGGCGAGCCACAGCGCCTGCCGCTCGCCGCCGCGCCAGCCATGCTCCGTATCGATGTGCAGAATGCGAAGAGTCACCGCGCGCAACTTCCCCGGCTCGGCGTTGGGGCGCAAGGCTCGGCGAGAGTCACGGGATGCGTAACTCGGGAAATAGGACCAAGAGGGGCGTACGATGCCTGAATTGCGACGTATCCTCGTGGTTGCGCTGGACAATCTCGGTGACCTCGTGTTCGCGTCGGCGCTCGTGCCGCCGATCCGCCAAGCGTTTCCGTCAGCCGTCATTGGAGTCTGGTGCAAGGAGTACACGGCGCCGATCGCGAGACTCATCCCGCACGTCGATCAGGTTTTTGCCGCGGACCCGATGTGGGCGGTCTCGTCCGGGCGCCCACGTCCGCCGCTCGGACCATTTGTTCGGACGTTGCTCGACGTGAGGCACGCAAAGTTCGATGCGGCGGTCCTCAGCGCCGCACCCTGGCGAACCGCGGCCGCGTGCGCCGCAACCGGGATTCCCGTCCGTATCGGCTTGAAGCGTCACCGGAACTCCGCCTTTCTCACCCGCGTGTTGCCGGCCGCGGACGTGACGAAACCGGTTCTTGTCGAGCAGGCCAGGCTGCTCGGCGAGCTGGGGATCTCGTCGAACGCTCCGCGCTATCGTCTCGACGCGGCGCGCTTGGGCGCGGCGCGCGATGACGTCGCGCGCCAGCTGACGACGCGTTTCGTCGCATTGCACCCGTTCGCGGGCGCACGCAGCCGCTGCGTTCATCTCGGCGAGTGGACCCAGGTTGCCTTCGCGCTTCAGTCGCGCGGGATTCGCGCGCTGTGGGTCGGAACGACGCCGGAGCTGGACGAGCTTCGAAAGTCGGTCACACACCCGTCGGGCTACTATGTCGATCGGATTCAGGCGAGCGACGCCGGCAACGGCTCGCTGACGGTGACCGCCGCGGCGATCTCACTGTCCGAGGGATTCGTCGGGCACGACTCGGGGCCGCTGCACGTCGCCGGTGCGCTCGGTGTCCCCGTGATTGGGGTTTTCGCGCCGGGAGAACCGAAGCGCACTTTCCCCCAGGGTGTCGGGCCATGGCGAATGATTCACCGCGCGACGCCGAATGAGATCGGCGCCGCGGATTTGCTGCACGAGATCACGGATCTCGGTCTATTTTCCGCTCCATGATCGACGTTCCGCTTCAGCGCGTGTGCATCGTGATGATGAGCGCGGTCGGCGACGCCGTGCATGTGCTTCCGGTGATCAACGCACTCAAGCGTCGATCGCCGGGCACGCACGTCACCTGGGTCTTGCAGCCGGGGCCCGCGTCGCTCGTGCGCGGACACCGTTCGGTGGACGAAATCATCGTCTTCGACCGTTCCCGCGGTTGGCGCGCATTCACAGACGTGCGGCGCGAGCTGGCGGCGCGGCGGTTCGATCTGGTGCTCGCGCTGCAGGTGTACTTCAAAGCCGGCATCGTCACGAGCTTCACGCGAGCGTCGGTGAAACTCGGCTTCGACCTCGCACGCGCGCGCGATGCGAACTGGCTCTTCACGACGCATCGCATCCCACCGCACGAACCGCAGCACGTGCAGGATCAATACTTCGAGTTCCTCACCGAAATCGGCGTTCCGTACGAGCCGATAGAGTGGGACCTGGGGCCGTCGCCAGAAGAACGACCGGCGCAGCAGGAGTTCGCGTCGCGCTTCGATCGCCCGATCGCCTCGATCGTCGTCGCGACGAGCAAGCCGGAGAAGGATTGGCTCCCCGAGCGATGGGCGGAGGTCGCCGACGCGTTATGGCATGACTTCGGACTCCACCCGGTGCTCGTTGGAGGACGTTCCCCACGTGAGCTCGCGGCGGAGCGCGCCATTCTCGAGCGAACGGAGCACGCTCCGTATTCGGCGCTCGGCAGCGGGCTGCGAAAGCTGGTCGGCATCTTCGACGCATCGTCGCTCGTGCTCTCTCCGGACACCGGACCGCTGCACATGGCCGTCGCACTCGACAGGCCGGTCGTGAGTCTGATGGGATATACGAACCCGAAGCGGACGGGCCCGTATCGGCGATTTCACGATTTACTCATCGACGCGTATGGCGAGCCCGGCGAGAACTACCCGATCAGCATGGAGAATCGCCTCGGGCGAATGCCGCGCATCTCTGTGCGCGACGTCCTCGAGCGAGTCGAGCGCTGGCGCGCGGCCTATCAGTCGGCCGAGATCGGACCGAAGTCGTAGCGAAGCCCGGCTTCGCGCAGCAGGCCGGCAAGCCGGTTGAGCGCGAGGCCCATCACGGCGAAGTAATCGCCGTCGACGCGTTCGACGATCGTGGCGCCGAAGCCTTGAATGCCATAGGCGCCCGCTTTGTCCATCGGCTCACCGGTGTCGATGTAGCGTTCGATCTCGTCGTCGGAGAGAGCGCGGAAGGTGACATCCACTTGTTCCACGCCGGACAGCGTCTTCCCGCACCACGAGACAGCCACTCCGGTCATGACGACGTGCGAGCGGCCGCTCAATCGGCGAAGCATTTGCCCGGCGTGCTCGCGGTCGCGCGGTTTGCCGAGCACGTCGCCGTCCACGACGACGATCGTGTCGCTCCCGATCGTCACGGCGTCGGCGCCGGCGACCGACGCGATCGCCTCCGCTTTGCCGCGCGCCAGTCGCTCGGCGTGCGCGTCGGGACGCTCTCCGGGCAAATACGATTCGTCGATGTCTGCGGGGCGAACCTCATGATCGACGCCGATCAGCCGCAGCAGTTCACGACGGCGAGGCGACGCCGAGGCGAGAATGACACGAGGGCGCGTCATCGCTCGAGCCAAATGGTGACGGGACCGTCGTTCACGAGCTCCACCTCCATCGCGGCCCCGAATTCTCCGCAGGCGATGGTCACGCCGCGCTCCCGCAGCAGCGCGAGAAACCGCTCGTAAAGCGGAATCGCCTGCTCCGGCCGGGCCGCATCAATGAAGCTCGGCCGCCGGCCTTTTACCGCGTCGCCGTAGAGTGTGAATTGCGACACGACGAGAAGCTCGCCTGCGCTCTCGAGGATCGACCGGTTCATCTTGTCCTGCTCGTCGGCGAATATCCGAAGGCCGACGATCTTGTCCGTCATCCAGGTGACTTGGTCGTCGCCGTCGGAGTGCGTGAAGCCGACAAGCACGACGGCGCCATGGCCGATCTTTCCTATCACGTTGCCGCCGACGCGGACTTCAGCGCGCTTGGCGCGTTGAATGAGCGCTCTCATCGTGTTGAACTGTAGCGCCGGCGCAAAATCCTCCCAACCGGCTCAAAACTCCATTGGGGTCTGACCCTATTTAGAGAACTTGAAATAGGGTCAGACCCCAATTCGGTGGGTGTTCGGGGGACGGGCTAGGCGGCAACCGTCTCGGCGACACCTGCTTGCTTTACCACTTCGACGTCGATCGAGAGCTTCACCTCGTCGCTCACGACGACGCCGCCCGTTTCGAGCGCCTGGTTCCAGTGGAGACCGAAGTCCGCGCGATTGAGTTTTCCCGTCGCACTGAAGCCGGCGCGCTCGTTGCCCCACGGATCCTTCGTCTCGCCCTCGAGCGTCGCCTTGAGCTCGACCTCGTGGGTGACCTCACGGATCGTCAAGTCGCCGATCACGCGGAAGTCGCCGTTGCGCGGATCACCCTCGATGCGCTTGCTCACGAAATGAAGCTTCGGGAACCGCGCGACGTCGAAGAAATCCGGCGACCGGAGATGATTATCCCGCATCTCCTGTCGCGTGTCGATCGAGGTTGCGTCGATCGTGACGTCGACCTCGGAGTTTCTCGGATTCTGCTCGTCGACGGTCACCGTTCCGGTCACCGCGCCAAAGCGCCCGCGCACCGTAGAGATCATCAAGTGCCGAACTGAGAACCCGACTTCAGCGTGCGTCGGATCGATGGTCCATTTAGTCGTCGATGTGCTGCTCATGGTCTGTCCTCGGAAGTTGGCTACGAATTCTGCTGTACTGTATCGTTTGCTTATGGAACGTCTATATATGAACTTCATGGGCAAATAGAACGCCTACTTCAGGTGCGCGAGCAACCTCACCAGCGTTGCCCGGTCTTCGACTGGGACGCTCGCCGCGACCTCTTCCTGCAACCGCGTAACCTCTTTGCTGCCATCTGCCTGACGGGCTCGCCCTGCCTCGGTAATCTCGGCTTTGACGCTTCGACGATCGGTCGGACAGGCAACCCGCTTCACCAAGCCGTCTGCTTCGAGACGGTCAACGAGTTGGGTCATGTTCGAGCGAACGCAGCTCAGCCGGCTAGCGAGCTCTCCAAGCGACAGCGCATCGCCAGCCGACACAAGCTCGTTGAGCACGGAGAACTTCGGCATCGAAAGATCTGCCTTCTCCAGTGCGTCCTCGAGCTTCTCTTCGAGCGCATGCGCGGCGTGAATGACCGAGAAAATGGTCGTGTCCGCTGCAGCGCTTTTGGTCGAGGTCCGGCCGTCAGTATCATTCACGTATGAATTGTACATACCTCGAGAACCCCCGTCAAGGGGGTTTTGGCCTATCCTATCCGAGCGGCCACGCCTTCAACGGTCACCAAGCGCTGCTGATGTTCGCTTCGCCGTTTACCGGCGATGGACGATGGGCGGTCGGCGATGGAAATACCGCCCACCGCCCATCCGCCACCGCCCGCTTTACTCCACCGTCACCGACTTCGCCAGATTCCGCGGCTGATCCACGTTCAAGCCGCGCTTCACCGCGATGTAGTACGCGAGCAGCTGCAGCGGGATCACGGTCAGGATCGGGTAGAGCATGTCGATCGTTTGCGGGACGCGGATCTCGTAGTCGATCATCCCCTCGAGCTCGGGTTCATCCTGGCTCGTGATGCAGATGATCTTACCGCCGCGCGCTTTCACTTCCTGGATGTTCGAAACGACCTTGTCGAACACCGCGTCGTGCGGCGCGACGAACACCACGGGCATCTCCGAGTCGATCAGCGCGATCGGGCCGTGCTTCATCTCGGCCGCCGGATAGCCCTCCGCGTGGATGTAGCTGATCTCTTTCAGCTTGAGCGCTCCCTCGAGCGCGACGGGGAAGTTGTAGCCGCGGCCGAGGTACAAGAAGTTCGTCGCGTTCTTGAAACGTTCGGCGATCTCCTCGATCTCTTTCGCGCTGTCGAGGATCGTCTGAATCTGATCCGGCAATGCAAGCATCGCCGTCGCGATCTCCTTGCCTTTCACCACCGACATGTTGCGTAGCCGCGCGAGTTTCAACGTCAACAGCGCGAGCGCGATGACCTGGCTCGTAAAGGCCTTCGTCGACGCGACGCCAATTTCCGGCCCGGCATGCAAATAAATACCGCCGTCGTCCTCACGCGCGATCGTCGAGCCGACGACGTTCACCAATCCGAGCGTCTTCGCCCCGCGCCGCTTTGCTTCGCGCATCGCGGCGAGCGTGTCGGCCGTCTCGCCGGATTGTGAGACGACGACGCACAGCGTCTTGTCGGTGACGATCGGGTTCCGATAGCGGAATTCCGACGCGTACTCCACCTCGCAGCGGATGCGCGCGTTTTCCTCGATGTACAGCTCGCCGATCAACCCCGAATGCCAGCTCGTGCCGCACGCGGTGATGACGACCTGGTCGATCGACTGGAGCTCTTCCTTGGTGAGATTGAGGCCGCCCAGCTTGGAGAATCCTTCGTCGACGACGAGGCGGCCGCGCATCGTGTTCTGAATCGTCTGCGGCTGCTCGCAAATCTCCTTGAGCATGAAGTGGTCGAAGCCGCCCTTCTCGATCTCGTCGAGCGACCAGTCGATCCGGCTCACGCCCTTTTGCACGCGCCGCGCGTTGAGATCGAGTACTTCATAGTGATCCTTCGTCAGCACCGCCATCTCGCCGTCGTCGAGATAAACGACCTGGCGTGTGTGCTGGAGGATGGCCGCGACATCGCTCGCCACGTAGTTCTCACCGTCGCCGAGGCCGATGAGCAGCGGGCTGCCCTGCCGCGCCGCGACAATCTTGTCGGGGTCGTGGCTGGAAATTACGGCGATGCCGTACGTCCCCTGGACGAGATTCAGCGCGTCGATCACCGCGTCCTCGAGCGGGTCGCCGTTCCCCGTCGCCGCCTCGATCAAGTGCGCCAGGACTTCGGTATCCGTCTCCGATTTAAATTTGTGGCCCTGCATCTCGAGCATCTTCCGCAGTGCGCTGAAGTTCTCGATGATGCCGTTGTGGACGACGGCGATCGTGTTCGTGCAGTCGGTGTGCGGATGCGCGTTGCACTCGTTCGGCGCACCGTGCGTGGCCCAGCGCGTGTGCGCGATTCCCGTCGACCCGTGAATCGGATTGTGGTTCACGAGGTTCTCGAGCACCGAGATCTTGCCCTTCGCTCGGCGCGTCTCGAGACCGTGGCCGTTACTCATCGCGATGCCGGCCGAGTCATAGCCGCGATACTCGAGGCGCTTGAGGCCCTCGATGAGAAGCGTCGTCGCGCCCTTCGATCCCACGTATCCGACAATTCCGCACATAAGCCTGGTCCTTGCTCAGTGTTTCGCGGCGAGCGCGTCGAGCGGCTCTCTCGAACGCGCGATGAGCGCGTCCGCCTCCTCACGCGACGGAGCCTCGGCGATGACCCGCACGATTGGCTCCGTTCCCGACGGGCGAACATGCACCCAGCGATCGCGCCACGACAAACGAAGTCCGTCCTGTGTGTCCGCCTCGGCGTCGGGCATTGCCGACCGCAGCGCGTCGTAGACCTGGCCGAGATCGACATCGGGCCGATCCAGCTTGTCCTTGACGATCACGTACCGCGGCAGTTCGGAAACGACTCGCGACAGAGGCCGGTTCTCCTCGAGCAACAGTTGCAGTACCAGTGCCGCCCCGACGGGGGCGTCGCGTCCCAGATGCACCTCGGACAGGATGACGCCGCCATTCCCTTCACCGCCGATCGGTGCCTTTTCGTCACGCATCCGAATGGCAACGTTGACCTCGCCCACAGGCGCACGAATGACCGGAACTCCCGCCGCCGTCGCCACATCCTCGACGACTCGGCTCGTCGAAAGATTCGTCACTACGGGACCCCGACGATGCCTCAGCACCAGGCGCGCGGCGAGCGCCAGGGTGAAGTCCTCCCCAATGGCCTTTCCTTCGTCGGAAACGAGCGCCAGACGGTCGACGTCGGGGTCCACGGCGAACCCAACGTCGGCGCGGCTATCGAGCACGAGCCGTTCCAGATCGCCGAGGTTCTCGGCAACAGGCTCCGGGGGGCGCGGAAAGCGACCGTCCGTCTCCGTGTTGATGGCAACGACGGTGCAGCCCAACTCCTGCAGCAAAGCGGGGATAATGGCCGCGCCGGCTCCTCGGACGCAGTCCAGCGCCACTGTGAATTTGCGGCGCCGTATTCCCTCGCGGTCGATGTACGGTATCGCAAGGACACGTTCGATGTGTCGCGCAATCGCACCATCGTCAACGGAGATCGCGCCCAGCTTGTCCCACGTCGCGCGCGGGATCCCACGATCCACGAGCGCGCGCATTTCGGCGCCTTCAGCGGCTTCCAGAAACAGCCCGGACGGGCCGATGAACTTGAGCGCATTCCACTCGATCGGATTGTGGCTCGCCGAAATCATGAGGCCGCCGGCGGCATGATGATCCTCGACGGCGAGCTGGCAGGTGGGCGTGGTGGTGAGACCGATGTCGATCACGTCGCAGCCGACCGACTGAAGCGCGGACAGGACCACCCGGTGGAATAGCGGACCGGAGACGCGGCTGTCGCGTCCCACGACGACGCGACCCGTTTCGTTGCGGCCAGCCGCCCAGGCGCCGAACGCCGCCGCGTACTGGGCGACGATTTCAGGCGTCAGCGCTTCGCCGACTCGGCCGCGAATCCCCGAGACACTCACCATCAAGCCGCCCTGCCCGTTCGCCATTCGGCCTCCGTTTGGTGGCCGAAAGCTAACCTGGCACGGCGGTTTGCCAGCGCGCCGAAAACGTCGCGAACTGCTAGGCTGGCGTCGGCGTGAGAGGGCGCTCGGCGTGAACGGCGAGCTGGAGATCACCCCGCTCGGATGCGGCAGACAGCGCCTCGATGACGTCGGGATCGAACTGCGTCCCGGCGTGCTGCCGAATCTCGCGGACGGCTTCGTCGAGTGACATTTCGCCGGCGCGATATGGGCGATAGCCGGTCATCGCGTCGAGAGCGTCCGCCGCGGCAACGATGCGTGCTTCGAGCGGAATGGCCTTGCCCGCCAGACCGTCCGGCCGGCCGGAGCCGTCGAACCGCTCATGATGGGAACGCACGATGTTGAGCGCATGGGGCGCGTCGCCGAAGAGCGGCGACAAGAGACGCCAGCCGAGCATCGGGTGCGTCATGACGTGCGCGTACTCTTCCGGCGTGAGTGGTCCCGGCTTGTTCAGCACCGACTCACGTACGCCGATCTTCCCGATGTCATGCACATGGCCGCCAAGCTCGATCTGACGAATCATTTCGGCGTCGAGTCCGAGCGATCGTGCGATGGCGACCGCGTACTGACTCACCCGAACCGAATGGCCGCGCGTATACGGATCCTTCAGCTCGAGCGCCTCGGCGAGCGACTGAACGCTCGCCCAGTACATCTCCTCGAGTCGTCGCGACTGGGCCGCGACCCGTTCCTCGAGGTGCTCGCGGTGGGCGCGATTCTCGAGGAGGAGTCGTCGCTTGTCGAGCGCCTGCGACACGCGAGCGCGAACGTCCTCGAGCTGGTACGGCTTCACGACGTAGTCCCCGGCGCCGAGGGCGAGACAACTGACCGCCATCTCGACGTCGGCTACTGCCGTGATCATGACGACCGCGATGTCGGGGAAGCGCGCGCGGATGGCGCGCAGCAACTCCATGCCGTCCATCTTCGGCATGCGGAGGTCGCTCAAGACGAGGATGACGGGCGTCGTCTCGAGGAGCATGAGCGCCTCGATCCCATTTGCCGCTTCCACGCACTGAAACCCGTCGCCGCGCATCAGGTGAGCCATCACCTGTCGCAAACGAGGCTCGTCGTCGACGATCAAGCAGTACGGCGCGGAGGAGGCCGGCGAAACATTCATGGGTGGGCGCGTCGGTTTCCGACTGGTCGGACGAGCGGTTAACTTCTTCGCAAACCCCAGTGACCGAGTATCGGCATGACGCGCGTATTTGATGAGGACCTGATCCCCGGATTCGGCACGCGGGCGATCCACGCCGGACAACGACCCGAGCCCCTCGCCGGCGCGATCATGACACCGGTGTACCTCACGTCCACATACGTGCAGGAAGGATTGGGGCAGAACAAAGGCTACGAGTACGCTCGCGGGAAAAACCCTACGCGCGAAGCGTTCGAGCGGAACGTCGCCGCGCTCGAAAACGGCCGGCACGGATTCGCTTTCGCCAGCGGTATGGCTTGCCTCGACTCGATTATGAAGCTCTTACGAGCGGGCGACCACGTGATCTGCGCCGAGAACGTGTACGGTGGGACCTTCCGCCTTTTCGACAAGATTCTTCAAAACTTCGGTCTCTCCTTCTCTTTCATAGACACGCGCGATCCGCAGCGAGTCGCCGATGCCGTCACACCGAAGACACGCGCGATTCTCGTGGAGACGCCGAGCAATCCGTTGATGCGTCTCACCGACATCGCGGCGGTGGCCGAGATCGCGCGTCGCGCGGGCGCTTTGCTCATCGTCGACAACACTTTCGCGTCGCCGTACTTCCAGCGTCCGTTGGAGCTCGGCGCCGACATCGTGTATCACTCGACCACGAAGTATCTGAACGGCCACAGCGACATGATCGGCGGCTGCGCGGTGGTGCGCGACGATGGCCTCGCCGAGCGCCTGCAGTTCATTCACAACGCCGCCGGCGCGGTCGCGGGCCCATTCGACGCCTGGCTCGCGCTGCGAGGGACCAAGACCCTGCACCTTCGCATGCGCCAGCATGACGCGAACGGCCGAGAGGTGGCGAAGTGGCTGGTCGAGCGCGTGGGGCATGAGAACGTGTATTACATCGGGCTCCCGACGCATCCGCAGCACGACCTGGCGCGCCGCCAGATGACCGGCTTCGGTGGAATGATCAGCGTGGAGCTCGGAACGCGCGAGCGGGCCGCTCATGTGTTGGAGCGCGTCCGCGTGTTCGCGCTCGCAGAGTCGCTTGGCGGCGTCGAATCGCTGATCAGCCAACCGGCCGGGATGACCCACGCGTCGGTTCCGCCGGATCGACGCGCCGCGCTGGGCCTGAGCGATGGGTTGGTCCGGCTTTCCTGCGGTGTCGAGGATGTGGGCGATCTCCTCGCCGACCTCGAGCAGGCGTTCGAAGGCATCCCGGAAGTGGCGCGTCGCGACGCTGCATCAGGGACCAAGAACCGAGACACAAAGCAGCGCGCGGCGACGTAGTCAGAGGAGTCTCCGTCGCGACTCGGCCTTCAACTCGAGTACCGCCATGCCAAACCGCGTTCCGCTCGTTCAGATCTCGTCCCGCGCCTGGGAGCATCCCGCCGATCGCGCGGCGCTCAATACACTGCGCGCCATTCCCGGCTTCGACGAAGTCGTGCGCAAGGTAGCCGGCTTCTTCGGCGAACGCGGGATTCGGCAGCTCTTCCTTGGCGACGCGGTGAAAGTCACCGCCGGGCAACGTCCGAAGATGAACGCGATGTGGACCGAGGTACTCGAGACGCTGGATTGGCCCGAGCGTCCCGAGCTGTACGTGAGCCAGACGCCGATCGCCAACGCGATGGCCGTGGGCTTCGACAAGCCATTTGTGGTCATGCATTCGGGCCTGCTCGAGATCCTGGACGAAGAGGAGCAGCGCGCGATCCTCGGCCACGAGCTCGGCCACATCATGAGCGGCCATCCGACATACACGACGATCGCGATCATCCTCATGTACTTCGGCGTGAGCAACCTGCCCTTCCTCGCCGCCGCGGCGATCCTGCCCTTCCAGCTGGCCATTCTCGAGTGGCATCGCAAGAGCGAGTTCTCGTCCGACCGAGCTGGACTCCTCGCCGTACAAGACCTCGACACGGTGATGGCGGCGGAGATGAAGCTCGCCGGCGGCAAGCCATACGGCGACGAGCTGCGCGTCGAGGAATTCATTCGCCAGGCCGAGCAGTACGAGACGGGCGGCGATGCGTGGGACATGGTATTGAAGATCTTGAATACGGTGATGCGCACGCACCCGATGCATACGGTTCGCGCCGCCGAGCTGTTGCGATGGCAGCGATCCGGCGGGTATGAGAAGATCCTTGCCGGCGATTACCCACGCCGCGGTCCGGGCGAAGGTGACGCGCCGCTGAGCGACGATTTCGTCGATGCGGCAGGCTATTACGGGCAGAAGACGCGCGACACGGTGAATCAGTTCAAGGACGGCCTGCGCAGCGCCCGAGACTCCGTGACCTCGGCCTGGCGTAATCGATGAAGGTTCTCCTCGTAGGCGGCGGCGGGCGCGAGCACGCGCTCGCCTGGCGCCTGCGACTGGAAGATCCCCGAACAGAGATTCTTGCGGCCCCCGGCAATCCGGGCATCGCCGAGCTTGCGACGTGCCTCCCGGTCGCGTCGACGGATATCGACGCGTTGGCGACCGTTGCGCGACAACACAAAACCGATTGGACGCTCGTCGGTCCGGAGGCGCCCCTCGCCGCGGGGATCGTCGATCGTTTCCGCGCCGAGGGAATGCCGGTCTTCGGGCCGACACGGGCCGCGGCGATGCTCGAAACGTCGAAGGCGTTTTCGAAGTCGTTGATGCTCGACGCCGGCGTGCCGACGGCGCGCGCGGTGACCTGTGAAACCTTGTACGAGGCGGAACGAGCGATCGCCGAGATCGGCGCGCCGCTCGTCGTGAAGGCGTCGGGGCTCGCGGCGGGCAAAGGCGTGATCATCTGCCAGACGGCCAAGGATGCGCTGCAGGCGGCGACGGCGATGCTGAGCGAGAACATTTTCGGGGACGCCGGCAACACGTTGCTGATCGAAGAATTCATGGAGGGCGAAGAGCTCTCGATGTTCTTCGTCACCGACGGCGAGTTCAGCTACGCTCTTCCTCCGGCACAAGACCACAAACGACTGTTGGACGGCGATCGAGGTCCGAACACCGGCGGCATGGGGGCGTATTCGCCCGTCGCACTCGCGCCGCTTTACTCGCCGCTCTTCGAGGACGTCGCGTCAAGAGTCGTTCGGCCGACGCTCGAGGCGATGCGACGACGCGGCACTCCGTTCACCGGACTGCTCTACGCGGGCTTGATGCTGACCGACGAGGGGCCGAAAGTCGTCGAGTTCAATTGTCGGTTCGGCGATCCGGAGACCCAGGTCGTGCTTCCAGCGCTCCAGAGTGGTCTCCCGATGTCCGATTGGTTGGCCAAAGTCGCGCGCGGCGAGTCGCTGCGCGCCGATGCAGCGCTTACCTGGCAGGGGGCGGCGCTCACGACCGTGCTCGCCGCGGACGGTTATCCGGAGAAGCCCCGCGCCGGCGATCGCATCGAGATCCCGGTGGTACCGGATGACGCGCTGGTCTTCCACGCCGGAACCAAGCGCGATGCCGCCGGCAATCTGGTCACGGCGGGCGGCCGGGTGCTCGCCGTCACCGGTCTCGGAGAATCGGTCGAGCAGGCACGCGACAGGAGTCAGGAGCTCGCCGCCGCGATTCAGTTCGACGGCAAGCAATACCGCACCGACATCGGGTGGCGCGAGCTGGCGCGTCGCTCCGAAGTAGCGAAGGGTGCCGGAGCTTCCTGAAACCGAGACCATCGCTCGCGACCTCGATCGCGAGATCGCAGGACGGACTGTTGTCGCCGTTCGCGTCCGCCGCTCCGACGTCCTCCGTGAGGTTGGCTCGCGCACGCTGAGCAAGCGAATGGTCGGCTCGAGGATCACTCGGTCGTGGCGACGCGCGAAGCTCGTCGTGCTCGATCTCTCCAGCGGCGACCGGCTCGTCGTTCAGCCGCGGTTCACCGGCGCGCTCTTGATCGACGCCGGCGACCTTCCCGCGCGCGAGCGTGAGTACTCGACCGTCGAGTTCGTCCTCGACGACGGCCGGTCGCTTCACTATCGCGACATTCGCCGGCTCGGAACCGTCGCGCTGATGGACGCCGTCCGGTTCTCAGGCTATTCCGCGGCGTTGGGCGTAGAGCCACTTGACCGGGCGTTCACCGCAGATCATCTATCGGGCCTTCTTCGGGGCAGCCGACAAGCGGTCAAAAAGGTGCTGATGGACCAGCGTGGCGTCGTCGGGATCGGAAACATCTACGCGAACGAGGCGCTCTGGCGCGCTCGCATCGATCCGTCACGAGCCGCCAAGACGCTGTCCGCGCCCGAAGCGTCGGCGTTGCGCGCGGCGATCGTCGAGGTACTGACCGAGTCCATCGCGCACCGCGGAACCAGCTTTCGCGACTACCGGGACGCGAGTGGAGAGCGCGGCGGCTTCGTCGAACGGCTCGCCGTGTACGGCCGAGCAGGCCAACCGTGTCCGCGTTGCGGACGCCGGCTCGTCGGGACGCACGCGATCGATGGCCGCATGACCGTCCTATGCGCGCGCTGTCAAAAGTAGCCCTGCTTCGGCCGCCCACGTCGGACGAGCAGATCGCCGAAATGCGATCCCACGTCCGCGACAACGCCCTCGATCGGCCCGGCGTGTATCGCATGATCGCCGGCGACGGTGAGATCGTATACGTCGGCAAATCGAAGCGGGTGCGGTCGCGGCTCCTCAGCTACTTTCGCGCGGCGTTCCCCGAGGAAAAGGGCGCGCGGATCCTGCGGGACGCCGAGCGAATCGAATGGGAGTACGTGCCGAGCGAATTCGCGGCGCTGCTCGCCGAGCTTCGGCTGATCAAGCAATTCCGTCCTCGGTTCAACGTCGCCATGAAACACGACGGGCGAAACTACTGCTTCATCAAGGTGACCAAAGGTCCGGCGCCGAAACTCATGGTCGTTCGCGGCCCCGGCGCGGACGACTCAGCGATCTATTACGGGCCGTTCATGGGCGCGATGGGCGTGAGCGAGTCGGTTCGCGAGCTCAACGACGTGCTGGGGCTTCGCGACTGCGCCGCCGACCAGCAAATGAATTTCGCGGACCAGTCGGAGCTGTTCGACGCTTTCCCTCGCACACCGGGCTGCATTCGGTTCGAGGTGAAGAAGTGCCTCGGACCATGCGTCGGCGGGTGTACGACCCAGCAGTACGATCAACGGCTTGCTCTGGCGCGGGCGTTTCTCGATGGAACGGACGACGGGCCGATCGAGCACCTTCGGCGCGAGATGGAACAGGCGAGCGAGCGGCTCGAGTACGAACGCGCCGCTGTTCTGCGCGACAAGCTGAAACGACTCGAGGCGTTGCGCGGCCAGTTCGCGAGACTGCGCTTCGCCGTGGAGACGTTGTCGTTCGTTTATGCCGTGCCGGGACACGAAGGCGACGATCGCGTTTACCTGATTCGTCGCGGACGTGTTCGCGCGGAGCTCGACCGACCCGCCACGCCCGACGACGCGACGAGGTTGCTCGGGCTGATCGACGAGGTCTTCACTCCGGTCGAGCGCAACACCGCGCGGATCCCAACGCACGAGATCGACGAGCTGCTGTTACTCTCCTCGTGGTTCCGACGATTCCCGGGAGAGCTCGAGCGTACGAGCGTGGCAGGAGGCATTGCTCCGCTCGCCGCGGCGTCCTGATCGGCGACTCGGCGGCTCGGCGGCTCGGCTCGACCTGCTCATGTGGCGCGCCTCGTGCACTGCCAGCGCGCACAGCAGCGAGAGCATCCACGCGGAGCGGCAATGGCGACCACATCCTGGCAACCGACGACGTTGGTTCAGTGCGTGAGCACCAAGCCATGGCTCGTCTATCCAGGCTGCGACGAACCCGGCGGCTGCCACGATCTCACGCTCGGCAAGATCTACGAGATGCTCGGCGTGGAAGGGAACGGGTCGTTTTACCGGATCGTCGATGACTCGGGGGAAGATTTTCTGTACCCGGTCTCGCACTTCAAGGCGATCTAGCGCTAGCTGAGCCCCACCAACGCGACCGACGCCTCACCACCGCTGATCGTCAGGCGCGCGACGCTCGGCTGAAGGTCGAACCGCCGCGGCCCCGCCGCGCCCGGGTTCACCACCCAACGGTGGTCCGCCTCAACAACGAGTTGTTTGTGCGTATGCCCGTACACGATCACGTCGGCGCTATATCGCTCGAGCAGCTTGGCCGGCGTCGGACTGCCAACCTCGTTGCCGTGGCTGACGTGAATCTTTAGTCCACCGATTTCCGTGTCGATGCGCTCGACAAGATCGGGATCACCCGGTGGATCGGTGTTGCCGAACACGGCGCGCGTCGGCGCGATCAGCTCCAGCTCGCGAAGGATCTCGCTTCCGCCGACGTCGCCGGCGTGCAGAATGAGCTCGACGCCGGCGAACGCAGTGTGCACGTCAGCGCGAAGCAGGCCGTGCGTGTCGGAGATGAGGCCGATCACATGAACGCCGGCGTCGCTCACTCCTCTGCCCCGCTGGCCCCCCCCCACCGCGCGACGAGGCGGTGCGGGACGCCGAAGTGATCGAGGACGCGCGCGACCACGAAGTTCACGAGGTCGTCGATCGACTTTGGCCCGTGATAGAACCCCGGCGCGGCCGGCATGATGATCACGCCCGCGTGCGTGAGGCGGAGCATGTTCTCGAGGTGGATCGCGCTGAGTGGCGTCTCACGAGGCACGAGAATCAGCTTTCGGCGCTCCTTGAGCGCGACGTCGGCGGCGCGTTCGACCAGCGAGCGCGACGCGCCGACCGAGATCGCCGACAGGGTGCCCATCGAGCACGGACAGATGACCATCCCGTCGCTCAGCGCCGAACCCGACGCCGGCGTGGCGCCTCGATCGCCGTCGTCGAACACCGTGATCGAGCGGTCCCACCGTTCGGCGCCGACGTGCGAGCGGAGCGCCTCGAGAGAGGCGATACCCATCTCGGTGTCGAGCAGACGAAATCCGTGGCTCGACACGATGAGTTGTACGGGCCGGCGCGCTTCCGTGAGCGCCTCGAGCAGCCGAACGGCGTATGGCGCGCCCGAGGCACCGGTGATCGCGACGACGATCGGCCGTTCGCTCATCGGCCTGTTGGCAGAAAGGCGAGAACGACCGGGTTCGAGTGTACGAGCCGCTCGACGAGGGCCGCGGCGAAGAACGCGATGCTGATCACGCCGTTCATCGTGAAGAACGCGGCGTCGAGCCTCGAGAAGTCATCGTGCTTCACCAGCGAATGCTCGTACAGCAGCAACCCCGCGGTGATGACGACGCCCGTCGCATAGAAGGATCCGGCATGCGTTCCAGTGAACGTCGCCGCTCCGACTGCCGCCAGACAGAGAACCGTCGTCACGTGAAGCGAGCGCGCCATGAGCAGCGCCCGCCGTGGACCAAACGACGCGGGAAGCGAGTGGAGACTCAAGCTGCGGTCGAAGTCGATGTCCTGGAGCGCGTATAGCACGTCGAAGCCCGCGCCCCACGTCGCCACGGCCAGGGCGAGAGCGATGAGCATCCACCATGGATCGCTCCAGGCGCCGGTAACGGCGAGATATCCGCCGACTGGAGCGATCGACATGCCGACGCCGAGCACGAGATGACACCAGCGCGTGAAGCGTTTGGTGAAGCTGTAGAAGAAGACCCAGCCCAACGCGACCGGCGAGAGCAATCCGCACAGCCGGTTCAGCTGCCAGGCGGCGAGGACGAAGAGCAGCGACGCCACCGCCACGGCGATCATCGCTTCAGTCACGCGTAAAGCGCCGCTCGGAATCTCGCGTCGTTGCGTGCGCGGATTCCTGGCGTCGATCGCCCGGTCCACGATGCGGTTGAAGCCCATCGCGGCAAAGCGCGCACAGGTGAACGCCAACACGACCCAGCCCAGCGCTCCCCAGGTGACGGGCGCCCGGTACGACGCCAGCACGACGCCGACGAGCGCGAACGGCAGCGCGAATAGCGTGTGCGGCAGCTTCACGAAATTCACATAGACGAGCCAGCGCGACCCGCGATGCTCGAAGGTCTGTCCTTCGCGCGAGTCCGTGCGCGGCGATTCCTGCTGCGGAAAGCCCGACGCCGCGCCCATCAGCGACCCGTGCTTGCCGCGCGGCCGTCGATGCCGAGTCGCGACCACATCGCGTCGACACGCCGTTTGGTATCGTCGTCCATCTCGATCACGTCCGGCCAGTCACGGGTGAATCCTTCCTCGGGCAGCTTTCGCGTCGCGTCGAAGCCGACTTTGGAGCCGTAAGTGAAGGCGCGACTCGAGTGATCGAGCACGTCCATCGGCCCCATGGTGAACCGGGCGTCGCGCTGCGGATCGATGTTGTTGAGCGCCACCCACCAGGCCTCCTGCGGGTCGCGCACGTTGACCCACGAATCGACGACGACGAGCACCTTCGCCAGCGACATCAACCCCTGACCCCACAGCGCGTTCATCACTTTGTATGCCTGACCCGGATATTCCTTCTTGATCGATACGAATACGAGATTGTGGAAGATTCCTTCCGCCGGCATGTGATAGTCGACGATCTCCGGAATCGTCAGCTTGAGCAGCGGGAGGAAGATGCGCTCCGTCGCGTGGCCGAGGTAGAAGTCTTCCATCGGCGGCCGCCCGACGATCGTCGCCGGAAAGATCGGGGACTTTCGCATGGTGATCGCTTTGACGTGCACCTGCGGATACAAATCCGCGAGCGAATAGAAGCCCGTGTGATCGCCGAACGGCCCTTCGGTGACGAGCGGTTCGGCCGGATCGATCTCCCCCTCGATCACGAAGTCTGCTTCGGCGGGCACGTCGAGATCACACGTCACGGCCTTGGTGAGCGACACGGGCTCGCGTCGCAGGAAACCGGCGAAGAGGAACTCGTCGACGGTCGGCGGCAGCGGCGCGCTCGCCGAATACATCGAAGGCGGATCGGCGCCGAGCGCGATGCAGACCGGCATCTTCTCGCCGCGCTCGGCCATCTCGCGCCAGTGCGCCGCGCCGACTTTGTGCCGCTGCCAGTGCATGGCGAGCGTCGTCTTGCCCGTCTGCATGATGCGGTACATGCCGACGTTGCGGATGCCGCGCTTCGGGTCTCGCGTGATCACCATCGGGAAGGTGATGTATGGCCCACCGTCCTGCGGCCAGCACTTCATGAGCGGCAGCTGGTCGAGATCGACGCGGTTCCCCTGCCACACGATTTCCTGCGACGGTGCGTCGCCGCGGCGTGTACGGGGCGGAAACTTCCCGACCTCGAGGAGCCGCGGCAGGAGCGCCAGCTTGGCGATGATCCCCTCGGGGACCTTCATCTCCATCAGTTCGGTGATGCGGCCGCCGATTTCGTCGAGCGACTCGACGCCCAGCGACATGGCCATCCGGCGCATCGAACCGAACAAGTTGATTCCCACCGGGAACGCGGACGGCTGTCCGTTCATCAGCAGGGGTCGCTCGAACAACAGCGCCTTCCCGCCGCCGGGTTGCTTCATCACCCGGTCGGCGATCTCGCACATCTCGCGATCGAGCGAAACCGGCTGGGTGATGCGAACGAGCTCGCCGGCACGATCGAGCGCCGCCACGAATTCGGTTAGGGTGTCGAGTGCCATTCGGAGCCGTTCAGAGATGACCGAGCGCGCTAGGGCTTGGTGCCGCGGTGAATCGCCGCGACGCCGAACGTGAGCGACTGCCACTGCACGTCGCTGAATCCCGCCGCGCGCATGCGGTCGGCGAGCTTCTCCTCGGGCGGAAAGTTGGCGACCGAGCGCGGCAGATAGGTGTAGGCCGTGCGGTGGCCGCTCACGACAGCGCCGACTCGCGGAAGAACTTGGTGGAAGTAGAAGTGATAGAGCGCGCGAACCACCACCGAACGGGGCGTCGTGAAATCGAGGATGACGAAGCGGGACCCGGGCTCGAGGACGCGCAGGACTTCTCGCAGTCCGGCGTCGAGGTCGGCGACATTCCGGATGCCGAAGGCGACGATCGCCCCGCTCACCGAGCTCTCGCGCATCGGCAGCTGCAGCGCGTCGGATACGACCGGAGACACTGTCTCGCGCGAAACCTTGCCCGTTCCGGCACGGAGCATTGGTTCGGCGAAATCGGCCCCCACGATTCGGCCGGCAAACCCTTTGGACCGCGCCAGCTGCGCCGAGACGTCGAGTGTCCCGGCGCAAACGTCGACGTAGGTTCCGGTGGGCTTCCGCTCCCATCCGAGCACGGCCAGCGCCTTCCGGCGCCAGGCGCGGTCGATGTTGAAACTGAGCAGATGATTGAGGAGGTCGTAGCGCGGCGCGATCTCCGAAAAGATGCGCCGAACGTAGACTCGCTTGGCCGCGCCGCCGTCCGCGGCCGCTGCCTGTGCCTCTTCCGCCTCCAACTCACGTACGGGCATCGTTCAAAGTTGCCGGTGCCGTCTGAGTGTGGCAAGCCGATGTGGCTGGTATGTAAGCCCTTGTGGACCTAATTTTTGCTTGGCCGAAATGCCACCAGCCCTCGACCTCTTCAACCTTCCGGACGCCGACGTCGTTGCGCTGGCTCAGCAAGGGCGAGATTCGGCATTCCGTGAGTTGATTCGCCGGTACGAGCGACCCGTGTTCTCGCTGATCTATCGCATGGTCCGCGATCGCGAGCTGGCCGAGGATCTCGCCCAGGACACGTTCATCAAGGTCCTGAACCACATCGACCGGTATCGGCCCGAGTTCAAGCTTTCGAGCTGGCTGTTCAAGATCGCCAACAACGTGGCGATCGATCACCTGCGCCGACGGCACCTCGACACGATCAGCATCGACGGGTCTCCGCACGCACAGACCGCCGACGCCATCGAGGCGACCTCATTCGACGTGGCGGTGCAACAAGAATCCGCACTCGACGAGCTCGAGGCCCGTGAGCTGGGAACCGCCATCGAGCGCGCCATCTCGGGGCTGCGGCCGGAATATCGCTCCTGCATCATGCTGCGCCATGTGGAAGGCCGGTCGTACGAAGAGATCGCCACCACGTTGGACCTTCCGCTCGGTACCGTGAAGACCTACATCCATCGCGCCCGGCATGAGCTGCGCAGGGCGCTCGAACACGTTCGCGAGGGCGACGCGTCCGATGACGACGAATAGGCCTGGCCCTCGCATGGGTATCCCGGTGACCGGCATCACCGTCGGCTGCTCGGCAACTCGGCTTCTCGGCTGTTGCCGAGCGGCCGAGGAGCCGAGAGGCCGAGTAGCCATTCTGAAACCCTGTCCAACCCACCTCCGTATAGCTACACCGGAGACTCAATGAACCATCGGCACCTGCTTCCCGACGAGATCGATCTCCTCCTCGATGACGAGGTGGGCTTTGGCGTTCCCCCCCTTCGCGCCCATTTGCGCGAATGTGGCGAGTGCCGGGCTCGCGTCGAGGATGCGCGGATGGCGGTGGACGCCCTCGAGGCGGTCCCCCATTTCGCACCTACGCACACCTTTGCCGATAAGGTGATGTCCCAGGTGCCGGTGTTCGTCCCGTGGCACGTCACGGCGCGCGATACCGTCGCCCGCTGGCTGCCGCAATCGCGGCCGGCTCGCGTCGCCGTGGCGCTGCTCGCCACATCCGCAGCCTCTGTCATGACGGTGGCGATCCTCTGGATCGCGACTCAGACAGACGTCCTTGTCCTGGCTTCCGGCGCCGCGGGCGACCGGGTTCGTTCGCTGGTCTTCGAGGCGGGCCGTGTCGTACTTGCCACTGTCTTCGGTGACCAGATGTTCCGGATCATCCAAAGCACCGGCGTCGTGGGTGTAGCCGCCGCGCTGCTTGGACTGGCCGCGGCAACCGCCGGTTCAATCGCCGGGCTCCGCTCACTAGCGATAGCGTCAAGCCGCCGTCGGGCGTAGTACCAGCATGCGCGCCCTATTCGTTTTTGCCACCCTGGCGCTCGGGAGCGCCTCGACGTTGGCGCAGGCTCAGAATCAGGGAACGAAGCGTCCCGCGGCCGACAGCGCGCGAGACACTGCGCAGCTGTCGCGCGAAATCGCTCAGCAGCGCGCCGCGGGCGAGAAATATCTCCCCGACGCCGAACAGTTCACCTTTGGCGACCGCACGATCCAGGCGGGGACCCGGGTCGACGGGCCGATCGCCGTAGCCCACGGAAATCTCGACGTATTCGGCACTGTCAACGGAGACGTCGTCGCCCTTGGCGGCGACGTTCGCGTTCATAAGGGTGCGAGAGTCACTGGAGATGCCTGGGCCGCCGCCGGCAAGGTGTTGATCGAAGGCGGCAGCGTGGATGGCGGCAAGCGTTCGATCGAAGGCGCGCCAACGATCGTGTCGGCTGCGCAGCCGCGACATCCACTCACGACCTGGGACTCGATCAAGCTCGTGCTCGGGTGGTTCGCGCTCTTCGCGATCATCGGGATCGGCGTGATGATCTTCACCGAGGCGAACCTCGACGGTGTCGTCATCGCGCTCGAGCGCGGATTCGCCCGGTCGTTCTGGATCGGGCTGGCGGGTGAAGTGCTCATCCTGCCCGCCCTGCTCGTGCTCGTCGTCGCGCTCGCGATCACGATCCTCGGCGTGCTGCTCATCCCATTCGCCATCGTCGCGTACGTCATCGCCGCTGCCGGCTTGCTCACTCTCGGGTTCCTTGCCGTCGCGCGACTCACCGGTCGCGCGATCACGTCGGATCGCGGCACGACGACGCCTCGCGGCGTTCACGTGCGCGCCTTGATGATCGGGCTCATCGTATTCGGCGCCATCTGGATGCTCGCGGCGTCGTTCACGTGGAGTCCAGTGTTTGGCGCCATTCTGCGCGCGGTCGCGATCGCGATCACCTGGGTCGCGGCAACGGTCGGGCTTGGCGCGACGATCATTTCTCGCGCGGGAACCCAGCGAGCCGGCGCCATCGGTTCGCGAACGTCGACGGACGAGCTAGCCTGGCAAACGCCGACGCCGGTCACCGGCGTAGCGGCGTCATCGCGCCGACCGGTCTCGTCGGCGAGGTAGGGCGCTTCTCGGCTTCTCGGCAGCCGAGGCGCCGAGCCGCCGAGCCGCCGAGCCGCCGAGCCGCCGAGCCGCCGAGTCACCCTTCTGGAATACCGCTTGCCTCGCTCGGGCGCGATGG
>Ga0207674_10000122_pt1 | contig 90389 bp, 80 predicted proteins | sample KBSCornC72_FD_184303 | JGI IMG/M metagenome (GOLD analysis project Ga0207674, IMG submission 184303) | Corn rhizosphere microbial communities from Kellogg Biological Station, Michigan, USA - KBS Corn C7-2 (SPAdes) (version 2) | ecosystem: Host-associated > Plants > Roots > Rhizosphere > Soil ...
CTCGAGCCCGGCAAACCGGACGCGTTGACGTCCTTCGGGACGCCTTGATGATGTCCCTGTGTCACCTGCCAAGAAACTTTAACCGGGTGCCCCAGGTCTCGAAGATGAGACCTGAGTTGGATCTTCGCACCCTCAAAGAACCAATACAAAGCGAGGTAATTCAATGAAATCGTACCAGGGAAGTGAGATCCGCAACGTAGCTGTAGTGGGGCATGCTCAGAGCGGCAAAACATCTTTGATTGCCGCACTGCTGCATGCCGCGAAGATGACACCGACACAAGGGCGCGTGAACGACGGCTCCGCCGTGACCGCGTACGACGAGGAAGAAGTTGCCCGCGGCACGACCATGTCGAACGCAGTGGCATTTGCCGAGTGGCAGGGCGCGAAGATCAATTTCGTGGACACACCGGGATTTCACATGTTCACTCACGAGGCGAAAGCTGCCTTGTTGCCAGTCGAGGCGGCCTGCGTGGTGGTCAACGCGCAGAATGGCGTTGAGCCGGTGACCGAACGAGTTTGGAAGTATGCCGAAGAAGCGAATGTTCCCCGATTTGTAGTGATCAATCAGATGGATCACCCGAAAGCCGGCGGTGGCGGCGGCTTGAGCGCATTAATTGACGATCTGCATGAGCGGTGGGGACGGAATTGCGTGCCGGTGCAGCTGCCGATTTCGGATGCGCAGGGCTTCCATGGCGTCGTCGACCTCGTAACGATGGAAGCGTTCCATTACACGACAAATGGCGACGGACGGGGCAAAATCACCGGAGAAATTCCCGCCAGCATAGCGCAACAGGCTAAAGAAGCGCACGAGGCACTCGTTGAGCTGGTCGCTGAAGGCAAAGACGAGTTGATGGAGGAGTTTTTCGCGGAAGGCACGATCCCTGAGCAACACCTGATCAGCGCCCTGCACGAGGCGATCCGCGAAGATCGCATCTTCCCAGTTCTGTTTGCCAGCGGCGGCACCAACGTCGCCACAGATCACCTGCTCGACTTCATCAAGGTCTATGCACCCGCTCCGACCGAACGTCCGCCGCTGCCGGTGAAGACGGCTGCTATGCAGGCGGTTGCAGCGAACGGCTCTTCTGCGGATGCAACTTCGGGCGGCACATCCTTCCGCAAAGTCGAGGACTCAGAGCCGGTCGCCGTCGTGGTCTACAAGACTATGAGCGATCCGTTCGCAGGTCGCATTACTTTCTTTAAAGTCGTCAGCGGGTGCGTGAAGAACGACGCGACGCTGGAGAACTATACCCGTCGCAGTCAGGAACGCTTCTCGCACCTGAGCGTTATGCAAGGACGCAAAGCGGTCGACGTTTCAGAACTGCATGCCGGAGATCTCGGCGCCGTGGCCAAGCTGAGAGACACGCTTACAGGCGACACGCTGGGCGCGAAGGGAGCCGACGTCCAGGTCGAGCTTGCATCGATGCCAGAGCCCGCGATGACCTATGCCATCGAGCCCAAAACCCGCGGCGATGAAGACAAACTTGCGCCAGCCATCCACAAGCTCATGGAAGAGGACCTTCTCATCCGTTTCTATCGCGATCCGCAGACCAACGAGTTTCTGATAGCCGGCGCGGGCCAGCCGCACATCGAGACTATCGTCTCTCGTCTGAAGAAGCGTTATCACGCTGAAGTCACGCTGAAAGCGCCCAAGGTGCCCTACCGCGAAACTATCCGCGGCAAAGCCGATGCGCAGGGACGCCACAAGAAGCAATCCGGCGGCCACGGTCAATTTGGCGATTGCAAGGTAAGGATGGAGCCTCTGCCGCGCGGCGGTGGTTTCGAGTTCGCCAGCGAAGTCTTTGGCGGCGCGATTCCACGCAACTTCATCCCGGCGATCGAAAAAGGCATCGTGGAGTCGGCCGCTCGCGGTTATCTCGCCGGCTACCCTGTCGTCGACTTCAAGGTTATCGTCTACGACGGCAGCTACCACGACGTGGATTCAAACGAATTGTCTTTCAAGAAGGCTGGCCGTCTCGCCTTCCGCAAGGGGATGGAACAGGCTAAGCCGTGTCTACTGGAGCCTATTATGAAGGTTGCCGTCGAAGCGCCGGATGAATTCGCCGGAGCGCTCATGGGTGACCTCAATGGACGCCGCGGCCGCGTGCAAGGCATGGAGTCAAAGGGACGCACAACGGTGATCAACGCCGAAGTTCCGATGGCGGAGATGCTCACCTATGGCACACAGCTCACCTCGATGACGCAGGGCAAAGGCAGCTACCGCATGGAAATGGATCACTATGACATCGTTCCGCAGCTAGTAGCCGAAAAGATATTGGCTAATGCCAAAAGGCCTCTGGAAGAGGAAGAAGAATAGCTCACGGCCTGTTGCTTGCAGTTTGACATCCGCGGCCGTCACAGACAGCCGCGGATTTTTCATCTCGGCGTTTCCCAGAACTAAATATCATCAGACAGCTTCCGTTGAATATCCTGAGCAACCTCATCGATCGGAGTATCGCGGCCGAGTTGTTCGATCTCCTTGCTGTTTTCGAAATCCCGCACTCCCGCCTTCATTGCAATTTGATGGTTGATTCCTATCAGCGCCGTGACTTCTTTCTCCGTTAGCAGGAGGATTTGAAGCATGAGATGGTCTCTTTCGTCAGCACGTCGGCCTAGTCTAGCCTGCCTCATGAGAATGAGGCTGACGAGGAGAATAGCCTCCAACGCCACAATCGTTGCCAGAAGAGAAAAAGGCACGGGGTCGAAATGGCGGATCCCCGGGACGCGCACTGTGTTTACCAGGATCCACGAGGCGAAGAGAATCACATGAACCGCCACGAACCCGAGATTGCCGACAATGGCCGCCGTTAAATCTCCCATGCGTTCCGCCGGCGATCTTCTCTCCAGAAACTCATGCTCGTGCTTGGCAATCGTCTCAATGTGTTCCTGAACATGATTCGGGATCTGCATTGTTTTTCCTCGGGTGGAGTTTCTCCGCACAAGGGTTGGATGACAGTTGCGCCAGCCGAAGGGGAATAGGTGCCAGGACGATTTGAAAAGCTGAATACTCGCGATAAGCGGGCCCGGGATTCAACGGGACTGTCCAGACTGGGCTCTGAAGTCCGGATCCGGCATCTAAGTTCCTGCAAGCCCGCTTGCTACGTTATTAAGGGCCCGCCGGCGGTGCCGCGTTCTCAACGATTGTGGTGATCAAGAGAGGCCGAACGACGGTTTGGAGTCCTTCGGGCATGCAGTCAGGAGATTAACAAGACGTGCAACCGGGCTATCTCAATCAGCCTTTGTCTCATCAATTCGCCTTCCTCTTGCTGCTCGGTCTCGCCGTCTCTTGCATCACGTGGACCGTTACGCATGAAGAGATCTTTCGGGAGCCGCGAGAGTTCTGCAAGGACAGGAGTCAGAACTGCAGGCAACTCTACCAACGCAAGTTTTTCTACCTGTTCACCTGCGAGTATTGCTTCAGTCATTACGTAACAGCCGTCTTCCTACTTCTAACCCATTTCCAGATGCTTTATACGGGATGGCGAGGTTTTGTTATTTCTGAATTTGCCCTGGTATGGACGGCGAATGTATACATGGGTGCATACAATCGCTTGCGACTCGAAATCAAGGCCGAGAATTTATCAATCGCCGAGCAGACGAAATCCCCAAAGCGGTAGAGAGCCGGATGTTACGGCCCACGACTACTACGATTTCGCTGGAAATTCGACCCAAAATCAGGTTATAGTCTGAAGACCCGCCGGTCCCACCGGCCATTGGAGGAAACAGTGTTTCAGCCCGTCACCGTCATTGTTCGACTTCGACCTATTCGCTGAGCATTGCCTCGGGTTCCCTTCTGTTTTATCCCGAGGTCAGGTTTTAGACCTGGGGTGAATCTGCAAATCACATCTGATCGCAGAGCTTGACCCCTTCGCTATTGGCGCGCCTTTTAGCGTCCGCGCCAACGTGGAGCTTTGTATGTCTGTTCTGGAATGGTTGATGCCGCCACCTCCATCAGAGGATGAGCGGAGTTTTTGGTCTTCGGTACGCGAGGCCTTGAAAGGTTCGCACCGCGACTTCACAACTGGAAATCTGAATCGCGCCATCTTGCTGCTGGCCATACCAATGGTGCTTGAGATGGTGCTGGAATCGTTGTTCGCCGTCACCGACGTATTCTGGGTCGGCAGGCTTGGCGCAAACGCGGTTGCAACGGTCGGCATCACCGAATCAATGCTGGCGCTCGTCTTTGCCATCGGGCTCGGCGTCGCGATGTCGACAACTGCGATGGTTGCGCGGCGCATTGGCGAAAAAGATCCGGAGGACGCAGCAATTGCCGGCGTTCAAGCCATCATGCTGGGGCTTGTCATCTCGTTTGCCATCGGCATCCCTGCGGGAACCTTCGCGCCGGAGTTGCTGAGGGCGATGGGCGCATCGCCAGAGATCGTGGCCACTGGATCAGGTTATGCGCGGGTTGCGCTCGGCGGTTGCGGCGCGATCATCATGCTCTTCCTCAACAACGCGATCTTTCGCGGTGCGGGCGATGCGGCAATCGCAATGCGACTGCTGTGGGTGTCGAACATCATCAACCTGGTGCTCGACCCATGCCTCATCTTCGGCATTGGGCCGTTTCCTCGCATGGGCGTAACCGGCGCTGCACTCGCAACGCTCACCGGGCGTTCGATAGGCGTGCTCTACCAGTTCTATCGTCTGCTGAAGGGCACTGAGCGCATTCGCGTCTTGTCGCGACACCTGCGCGTTCACGTCGATATAATGCTCCGGCTTCTGCGCGTCTCAGTGACAGGAATGCTGCAGTTTGCAATTGCCAACGTAAGCTGGATCGCGCTGGTGCGAATCATCTCCATCTTCGGAGCAGCTGCGGTTGCGGGCTACACGGTTGCGATCCGGATCGTGATCTTCTTCATTCTGCCTTCGTGGGGACTGAGCAACGCCGCAGCTACGCTCGTCGGTCAGAATCTCGGAGCGAAGAAGCCTGACCGCGCCGCGAAGGCAGTTTGGCAGACCGGGTTCTACAACATGATGTTCCTCGGAATCATTGGGGTCTTCTTCATCGTGTTTGCGACTCCCGTTGTGCGGCTGTTTGTGAACGATCCGGCGGTGGTGCCAATTGCTGCGACAGCTCTGCGCACATTCAGTTGCGGCAACGTTGCCTATGCCTACGGAATGGTCATGCTGCAGGCATTCAATGGAGCTGGCGACACCATGACTCCAACCATCGTGAACTTCTTCGGGTTCTGGGTGCTGGAAGTTCCGCTTGCGTGGCTTCTGGCCATTCCGGCAAAACTCCACGGCCTGGGAGTGTTTCTATCGATCGTAGTCGCGCAAGCCTGCGTGGCGGCAGCGGGAATCGTACTCTTCAGGCGTGGACGATGGGCTCGCCAGAAGATTTGAGTTCGACACTTCCGCTCGCCATCCACAACTGACCGGAATCTGGTGCAGAAATAGCAAGTTCTGCACCAGATTCCGGCGTTTTACCAGCGGGTTTGAGAATCCTTCCCGGCCCTCAAACATCTGAGAAAATGATGGATGTGAAAGAAGCTGCACATTTTGTCCCCTGCCTGGCGCTTGGGTTGGTGGCTCTGGCTGGAGGAACGTGTGCTCTCGGGCAGAATAACTCTTCGTCTCAGAACCCGAGTTCCGCAACAAACCCCTTCTACGGCAGCATCACGGTTCAGACCATAAGCGATGAGCCACTGAAGCTCTCGCTCGACGATGCTATCCGCCGCGGTTTCGAAAACAACCTGGGTCTCAAAGAAGCCGAGAGCGGGGAGAAGCTGTTCCAGGGCGAAAAGAACATTGCACTGCAGCAGTTTCTCCCTACCATTAACTTGAGCGGCGGTACAGGCGTCTTCCAGCACAATCTGGCGGCTCAGGGGTTCGGTCCGAGTACGCTCAAGCAGTTTGGATCAGTCTTTCCCGGTGGTCCTCCGGCAGGTCTCTCACTCATTACGAAAGACGACCTTACCCAAGGGCAGCTCTCGTTCAAGCAGACCTTGTTTTCAGGTGTCGTGATCGCCGGATGGAAAGCGGCAGGGGCCGCGGCGCGGTCAGCTTACTTCGCCAAGATGTCTGCCCGTGGTGAAGTCGTCCAGCAAGTCGCAACCGCCTATCTGCGCTGCATCGCCGATGCGAGTGAGGTCGATAATGCGACCGCCCTCGTGAAAGCCGACGAACTCCAGTATCAGCATGCCCATGCCGCTCACGAAGCCGGCACTGCAGCCAATCTAGATGAGTTGCGGCCGAAGGTGCAGCTCCAGTCGCAACATCAAGTGCTCATCGCAGCGCAGAACACGCTCGAGAAAGATCTCATCCTGCTCAAGCGCGAAATCGGTATCGATCCCGGCCAGAAGATCATCCTTACGGATCCAGCCCCATACGGCGATCTCGCCGAGCAGACACCGGCTGAACTCAGAGCCGTCGCTTACAAGAGCCGCCAGGATTATCAGAACCTGCAGAATCAGATCATCGAGCTCCGTGCTGCGCACGCCGCTTATCGCGCTCAGCGACTGCCTAGCCTCAGCTTCAACGGGTATTACGGCATTGATAAAGTGAACGGCAGCCCGAGTCACGGCGTCTTCTCAGCAGTCGGAACACTGAATATCCCCATCTTCCGCGAGGCGAACATCCGCGGTGAGTCCGACGCCGCTGCTGCGCAGTTGGCCGCAGCCAATGCCCAGTTCGACGATCTGCGTGCGAAGATCGATCAACAGGTGCGCTCCGCTCTGCTGGACACTGACGCCGCGAAGAAACTGGTCGACGTTTCGAAATCAAACGTCGATCTGGCGACACAAGCCCTGAGTGACGAAACCGACCGCGTGAATGCCGGCGTGGATGACACTCTCCCGCTGGTCACAGCGCAGGCTTCGCTCGCCGCCGCGCAGAGCAACTACGTCCAGAGCCTATACCGCTACAACTTGGCCAAGCTGGCACTAGCCCGCGCAGGCGGAGTTATCGAACTGCAATACAGAGCCTATCTGGGTAAATAATTCGAGGTCTGAAACAGGCACGTGAACCCAATTTGGTCGGTGATTAGCTTCGGGTACGGGCTCCCGGCTAATGTAGAAGAACCGAGGTCCCCGCATGCCATCGAGATTACAAATTGAGTACATCGTTGAGCCAGATTCTGCAGCCCTCGCCCGACGTGCCGCCGAACAGCTAGTGGAGATCGCGGAGCAAGCTGTAACCAAACGCGGACGGGCACGAATCGCAATCAGCGGCGGATCAACGCCGAAGGCTGCCTTCCAATTGCTCGCCGATCCCGGTCAGCCATTCTTCAAACGCATGCAGTGGAACAAGCTCGACCTCTACTGGGTCGACGAACGGACCGTCCCACCCGATCATCCCGAGAGCAATTACCGCATGACTCGCGAGTCGATGCTGGATCGCGTTCCACTCAAACCCGAACATGTCCATCGTATGGAAGGTGAGTTGGAACCCGAAGTAGCGGCATCGCGGTACGAGTCCCTCCTGCGTAACACCTTCAGGCTGGAGGGGGCAGAGACTCCTCGTTTCGATCTGGTCCAACTCGGCATGGGCGACGATGGTCATACAGCATCCCTTTTCCCCCACACAGAAGCAATCCACGAAATGGGCCGGCTCGTCACGGCCAACCAGGTTCCTCAAAAAGACACCTGGCGCATCACCCTGACCTGGCCGGTCATCAATCAAGCCAGTTCAGTTTTCTTTCTCATTGGCGGCAAAAACAAGGCGGAGCTCGTTAAAGAAGTATTCACCGGACCACGCGATCCGGAGCGCCTGCCAAGCCAGCTGATCTGGCCCTCAGGCGGTATACTCACTCTGATCCTGGATAAGGACGCTGCTGCGCTGTTGCCTTCTACAGACGGGCTTGGCCGTGGAGTTTTCGAGAGGGAAAGATGATTCTGGCTGGTGATGTAGGTGGAACCAAGGTCCACCTGGCGCTATATGACTTTACAGCAGGCAAGTTAAAACATACGCGCGACAAGCAGTTCCCGGCCAGAGAGTATTCCGGGCTCGATGAGATCGTTAAGGAGTTCCTGGGCGCTGACAAGGTCAGCGCTGCTTGCTTTGGTGTCCCGGGACCTGTTCGCGACGGCCGGCTCCGCCTGACGAACCTGCCCTGGACGCTGGACAGCCGTGAAATCTCGCTCCATCTTCAGATCGATCACGTCTTTCTGATCAACGATCTCGAAGCCAATGGGTACGGTGTTGCCGAGCTCTCGCCCGATCAGATTTTCACTCTCAGCGAAGGAGACGCGAGCCAGATCGGCAACCGCGCACTCATCGCAGCCGGTACAGGTCTTGGCGAAGGCATGCTGGCTTGGAACGGACGAATACACGTTCCCTATCCTTCGGAAGGTGGCCACACGGACTTCGGCCCACGCAACGACACCGAGATCGAGCTCCTGCGCTTCCTGCAACGCAAATACAACGGACGCATCAGCTACGAGCGCGTTGTCAGCGGCATGGGCCTCACCAACATTTACGAGTTTCTCCGCGACGGCCTGGGAATGGAAGAACCCAAATGGCTCGCCGAAAAAATCACCGAAGCGCATGATCCGAACAGCGTGATCACGGAAATGGCCCTTTCGGTCAAGAGCGAGATCTGCGCCAAAGCTCTTGACATGATGGTCTCCATCTACGGAGCCGAAGCGGGAAACCTGGCCCTCAAGGTGCTCTCTGTCGGCGGACTTTACGTCGGCGGCGGCATCGCTCCCAAGATTCTTGAGAAGCTGAAGGACGGCACGTTTCTAAAGGCATTTCAGGATAAAGGGCGTCTGAGCCAGTTGCTGATCAATATGCCCGTGCGCGTGATTCTGGAGAGCCGTGCGGCACTGATGGGCGCAGCTGCATATGCTGAAGCGCGTGCCGCGGAACTTAGCGGCGTCTCGCCTCGCGCGGCTTCTGTCGGGCACACGAGCCAGTAGCGCCAACGTGCAGATAAGAAGCCAGCTAGTCGGCTAGCCTTTTTGCTTTGCCAATTCGACTTACCGCTAAAGCGCGGTCGGCAGATGTGACGAAAAGGGTTCTTCACTCAAACCTCCAGTTCCGGTACGCTGAGTCGAATACCGTGTTCAGGGGTACGGATGAAGCGCTTAATTCTAACGTGGGCACGCCGAGTCGCTGTCACTCTGCTTGCAGCCTTCATCGTTGTTTACTTTGGTGATATGGCGATTTACAGGCTGCGGGGATCGCCGCAAGGCCGTGTTCACGTAAATCAGACACTCGTAGTTCCATTGAAAGGCAATAAGCAGGAATACGACTACCTCGGTGCCACCGACGTGCCATGCTCGGTGTCGATCTTCTCTCAGGGTGGCGAAGACGCCTGTTGGCTGTTGCGTCGCAATCAAAACAAAGCGACCAGAATGTAATCTCCTGTTCCATGAGTGACTCCCATATGCGGGGTTGTCTCTTCTCACAACTGCACGTGATTCCTGTCACGTGATCCGAACCCGGCTGGTGCATACCATCTAGAAACCCTGCTTCATCGAGAGGGTGGCGGCGTCTATGTATAGCCGAACTCAGAACGACAACGGCACCTTCAATACGATGTGTCTCGATTGCCTTCGAACAATCGCCACGTCAGTTGAGAACGATATTGAGCTTGAACTCCTCGAGATGCGCCACGTGTGTCCCGAGAAGGCGCTGGCCCAGCTGCTAGCCGGGAAGAAGATGTCGGAGGAACAAGTCAAACCGCGCTAAATGGGACTATTGTGGATCTGACGCGGGAGGCTCTGTCTTCGGCGGGGCCGCCTGTGAGCCTCCGATCTTCTTATAGAGTTCCTGGTTGGCCGTTCTTGTGATGGAGCTGGCCTTATCAAGTTCGATCTTGGCCTCCTCCTTCCTCCCCATGGCGCGGTAAAGTCGCCCGAGCCGCCAGTGCACGTTCACGTCCTCGGGAATCAGCTTCTCCGCAATTAAGAATTCCCGAAGAGCTTCTTCGTTTCTTCCCTCATTTGCGGCGATAATCCCAAGATCGAGGTGCGCTAATCCGAGAGAGGGTTCAAGTTTCACCGCCTTCATAAGCAGTGATGCAGCGCCCCCGTACTCGTTCATCTGGATCTGGGAGTCCGCAGTGTACAGCATCGACTGGACGTGGTTCGGATCGAGAGCAAGTTCGGCTCTGAGCTCCGAGATTGCTTCCGTGTATTGCTTCTGTGTCCAAAGCAGGTATCCCAGCCCGAAGTGAGCATTCGGTTCATTCGGCTTGGCCTTTAAAGCCTTCCGAAACATCTCGATCGCCGATGGAGTGTCTTTCATCTCGTCGAGCGCCTCGCCGGCGAGCATGTCTGCCTCGGCAGAGTCAGCATCCAGAGCGAGAATCTCCTTGTAGACCTCCAGCACCTGGCTGTATTGCTTCGACCAGAGCAGGCTGTGTGCCAGCGCCATCCGGATGGGCAAGTTCTGCGCGTCAGCATCTGCAGCTGCTCTTAGATATGGCGCTGCCTCGGCATACTGGCCCATACCAAAGTTCGACATCCCGAGCAGGATCTTGTACCGCACAGCCTCTGGGGTGTTCGGCGGCGCGGCTTTCAACAGCTTCGTGAATTGCGGGATTGCGCCTTTCAGATCACCCGCTTTGAACAGCGCGAGCGCAAGATTAAGCCTGAGCCCCTCAAAACGGGGATTCAGGGCGAGCGCTTTGCGATAGAGTGGGATCGCCTCCTTGTAGCGCTCCTGGCGCGCCTCAAGGAAACCCAGGTGAGCATACGGCTCGGGATCAGATGGGTGAGTCTTCAGGTATGCGCGCCATGCCTGCTCCGACTCCGCCATGTTTCCCTGCTGTTCAAGTGCAATAGCGGATTGACGCAGATTGTTGGTCGGCGCGCCTGACTGGCCAAAAAGCGAGCTTGTCATGAGAAGCGCGGTGCCGACCCAATTCAAATGCAGCTTCCCGATCACCCGTCTACCTTCCTGCCGACCTCACCAGCTCGGGCGCGTCTTTCGGGGATACTACGCCGCTGAGACCATTCTCTCTCCGGCGAGCACTGTACGACAACATAGGCTGCTCAAGCGCGCTTCTTCAGTTCAGGATAATTGGCAAATATCCGCTGCTGATCGCCAGGCTTGAGCTGCGAAATCCGAATGGGCTTGTCCTGCGGCCGCGTTCCCTTTTGGTTAATTACGTTCATCAGGCTCCATTCACGCTGCGGGTTACGCGGCTCTACAGCCTTCAAGTCGTAGCGCGTGAAATCAATGACCATGGGCTGATCATTCTTCATCCAGTTATGCAGCAGGGCGAGTCGGAACTCTTGATTCATGAACCACTCAATCTCAAGTTCCTTCTCCGAACCGGGCGCCCCTGTTCCCTTCTCATCAAAACGATAGTTCAACTTCGAGTTGTCTGGATTTTGCTTCCGCCATTCGAGTCCGAAAGCTCCTTCTGTGATCACCTTTGTGTCAGGCCATCGATCACGCACTGCCTGCAGCCACCACGCGAGGTCTTCGTCATGGCCGATCGATGTCTCCCAGATGGACGTTACGAATCCGAAGCCATTCAGCCGCTGTCCCGTATCGAAGTGCATCGCCGTCGTATCCATCATCTCTCTGCGACCGACCGTCGCGCCGAGATTACCCACGCTTTCAATAGGACCCACTCCTAACCGGCTGTTGAAGCCACCCGTGAACCCTTCGCGCCGCGCAGCGAGGAAGTCGCATGTCCATCCGTCCAGGCAAACGCAGTCAATGAAATCAGCCTTGCCCTGCGCCGGTTTAAGGTAGTGCTCGCGGCTGGGATAGTAGGGATAGCAGATGCCGCCGTCGCCATCGCCATTGTCGATTGCGTGCTGACTCCAGATCTGCCCCTGGCACACGTGGATGCCCTCGTCTTCTGCCAGGTGCCTTTGATTCTCAGCATCCATGAAGCCGGCCACAAGGCACTCCGGCCGATAGCCGCCCCCCACCATGTTCGTGACCAGGCGAAGCGCTTCATGAATTGTTGCGCGATTGTGCTCGCGCGTGTCGTACATCGGGGCGAAATAGCCGCCGGGAATAAACGTGATCTCATCCCCGTAGCGATCGTGATAGCTGGCAAGGAGCCGTCGTGCCTCCTGGTACTCCTTGCGCGAATCGTGCAGCGCAAGCCAGCTGATCGCCCATGTCATCTTGCCTTCAGGGCAGCCACGCGCGAACGCATCACGTCTCGATCGGATCCGCTCGGGGCGATTATCGGCAGCCTCATCTTCGCCGATGGAACGAGTGGGTGTGACCTCGATCTGGTTTACCCGCACTACCGAGACGTGAGTCAGGTATCTTCCTCGCAACCCAGTCATCGGCGAAAGCGGCTGGAGGGCATCGGCTACATGGTTTCCAAGTACGATCGACGCAGCAGATGCGCCTCCTCCGATGAGAAAATTGCGCCTGCTCCGTTTTCCAATAGCCCTATACACTTGTCCTCCCTTTGTCGGACGCATCCAAAGAATCCCGGCACGCCCTCTCGACTCTGCGATAACAGTAACAGGACGTAAATACGTCGCCTGAGGGGTCTTCTCAATGGACCAGGTGAATTACATCCTTGTTCTGCTGATGGGGTTGCTGTTTGCGGTTGCGGCCGTCGCAGGTCTTGCGCGGCGCTTCGCGCTTTCGTACCCCATTGTGCTGGTCATCTTCGGACTGCTCTGTTCTTTGATCCCGCACGTTCCACGGATACCCCTGCCGCCCTCCGTTGTCTTCCTCGTGTTCTTGCCACCGCTCCTCTATGTCGCCGCATGGCAGACCTCATGGCGCGAATTCAGGTACAACCTGGTCTCGATTTCCAGCCTCGCAATCTTTCTGGTCTTCTTCACTGCAATTGGCGTTGCGTTCGCCGCCAAGTGGTGGCTGCCGGGTTTCGACTGGCGCCTCGGATTTCTCCTTGGCGCTGTCGTTTCGCCCACCGACGCCGTGGCAGCAACTTCCATCGCGCGCAAAGTAGGAATGCCACAAAAAATCGTTGACGTTCTTGAGGGTGAAAGCCTTTTAAACGACGCAACCGGTCTGCTCGCCCTTCAGTTTGGCGTTCAGATGGTCGTGGACGGCACCACCCCGACACTGAGCCGCGGACTGCTTGAGTTTGCCTGGCTAACCGTTGGAGGAGTCTTGGTCGGTTTGGCCATCGGCTACATGGTCTCTTCTCTCGAGCGCTGGGTCGATGACGGACCAGTGGAGATCGCCCTCTCACTTGTGGTCCCCTATGCTACGTACTTGGCCGGTGATGCTCTCAAAGCCTCCGGAGTGATCGCGGTCGTCTCTTGCGGTCTGTTAGTGAGCCGCAGAAGTTCGAGCTTTTTCTCTCCGAGAGTACGACTCCAGGCCAACGCCGTCTGGGATGCACTCGAGTTCCTCTTGAATGGATTCGTCTTCGTATTGATTGGCCTGCAACTGCCCTACGTACTCTCGGGAATTCGCGGAATGAGCAAAGCTGGACTGCTCGGGTATGGGCTCGCATTCTCAGCAGTTCTCGTCCTGCTACGCATGGCGTGGATGTTCCCTGCGACACGCGCGGCATGGTGGATCCGCACACGGATCGGTCACCAACATTACGATATTCCGCATGCCAATCAGGTTTTCGTTGTGGGATGGACCGGCATGCGTGGAGTGGTCGCTCTGGCTGCCGCCAGTTCCCTTCCCCTTACGCTGACGGACGGCAGCCCATTCCCTCAACGGAGCATGATTCTCTTTCTCACATTTACCCTTATCCTCGTCACAGTTGTGGTGCAAGGGCTCTCACTCCCGTGGGTCATCCGAATCCTGCGTTTGCCGAGGCAGGACACGGGTTACTGCGAGCAGGGGCAGGCGCGACATCTCATACTGCAGGCCGCGATTGATTTTCTAAGCGAGCGCAAACTTTCGGCGAAAGGGGAGGGAGAGATTCATTTGTACGAGGATCTCCTCCACCAGTATGAACATAAAATCGGTTCCATCGACCTGTGCGGACCCGATGGCACCACTTCACCGGAGACCGAAGATAATGTTTCGATGGAGCGGCTTCTTCTAGACACCGTCCGCCGCCAGCGGGAGGAACTGAACATTCTGCGAGAAAACGGGAGAATTGGCGATACGGTCCACCGGAACCTCGAACGCGAACTCGATCTCAGCGAAAGCCGGCTTGCATAGATCAGAATCTTTGGCATCGCGGAAGCGGACGTGACCGCTTTATCTCTTCGACAGGCCGTGTTGGCACAATCCGCGTGGACGATTTCGAAACATGATGCACCATGGCTCTGCTTGCACTGGAGTCATAGTGAAAATTAAGAATTGCATTCCCCGCGCGAACCACCTCCTACGGACAGCCTCAATACTCGCGTCGCTCGCCGTCCTGACGCTGACCGTCCTGCACAGCGATGAAGGTGTACTGTATCCAGATGGCTTCCGACGCTGGGTCCACGTGGGAACAGGGGTTATCCTGCCCGGCACCAACGCTCTCATGAAGAGCGAAGAAGGGATGCACCATGTATTCGCGAACGCCAAAGCTGCGGACGCTTACGCAACAGGCGATTTCCCTGATGGCTCGGTCCTCGTCTACGAACTTCGTGATACTAAACAACAGAACGGTGTCATCGCCGAGGGCGAGCGCAAAAGAGTCGACGTGATGATCAAGGATTCAAATCTATACAAAAGCACCGGCGGATGGCGGTTTGAGCGCTTCATCGGCGACCAGCACACGGAAAACGCCATTCACGATTCCGGAAACTCTTGCTTCCAGTGTCATTCGAAAGCCGACAAGCATGGGTTCGTCTTCAGTCAACTTCGCTAGATTTCGTTACCGTTGCATTCGCGCTACATCACGAAGCTGGCGTGCCGTGATCTCCAAAAACGTTTCGGTGCTGGCTCCGAGTGGCTGCTCCAAACCCGATTTTGCCTGAATTGCCGACGCGATGCGCTGGGCCAGCGCCTCGCGCGTCTCAAGTGGCATATCCAGCCGCCGTGCGAAAAAGCTCTCCAGCACCTGGAGATCAGCGCTCGAGAGTTTGGCTACCCCATGATCCGGCAGAGTGAAGGCCGCGTGCGGCTCAGGCGTAACAACGGCAGGAGTAAAGATGTTGGCCGTAAATGTGCGGGTGGTCTCGCTGTTGACAGGCGCTTCCTCGATGCGATCACGCACCACCAGCGTACCCGCAGCGAGATCGCCGAGCCGCTGATGGTCCTTCGTAACGAATATCGTGATCGCCCCAACTGCGTAGAAGAATGGAATCTGATCCACATAGCGTATGAAATTGCGTGCCATGGACTCAAACAGCCCGATTGGACGTCCGGAGCGCTCGATGACCCGAATCCGTGCTACACGCTTGCCCGGGGTGCGGCCATTCCAGAAAGCCTCGAATAGGGTAAAGTAGCCCCAGTTGAAAAGGAAGATGAGGAACAGATAGATAGCAAAGGCCCACTGTTCCGAGAGCTTATTGAAAGCGCTTAGGCTGGGAAGGAAATATGCGAAAAGCCGCCCGACAATGAGAATCCCCGGTATCCAGATCAGATAATCCACCAGCAAAGCTATGAAGCGGCTCCCGATACCCGCGATGGGCATCTGGATGGCGACCAGTTCAGGGGTTTCAATGCTAAGCTGATCTGAACTCAGCACACTCGGAACATCCGGATCAGTCGGGATCATGGCGCCCATTCTATCGAACCAGTGGATCGCAAAGCGTCGGCCACACTGGGACCGGCTCGCATTTTTGCTGACCCGCTCTGACCAGCACGGGGTCGGCTCTCTGTCGCGCTCCGAACTGCAGGAGATGGCCCTGCTCTATCGCCAAGTTGCTGGCGACCTCTCCGTGCTTCGGCGAGACGAGACGGCGCGCACTTACACCGATCAGGTCAACATGCTCCTGGCTCGAGCGCATCACATCATCTATTCGCGCAAGAAGACTAGTTGGGCAACTCTCTATCGGTTTCTCAAGGACGAATACCCGGTCATAGTTCGGAAGCAGAGTTCGTATGTGCTGGCATCACTGCTGGTATCTGTGGCATGGGGAATCCTTGGCGCTGCTCTGACCAGCGCACGACCTGAGTTCATGCGCCACTATGTGGGTCCGGCCATGATCTCGACGATGGAGCAGCACAAGATGTGGACGGAGTCGATTGTTAGCGTCGCGCCGCAGGAAACCAGCCACATCATGACCAACAATTTGTCGGTCAGCTTCCTCACGTTCGCAGGCGGCATCATCTTTGGGCTTGGAACCTTCCTGTTGCTATTCAACAACGGCATGATGTTGGGCGTCATCGCCGCAGCCTGCCATCAGTACGGAATGTCCATCGCGCTATGGAGTTTTGTCGTGCCCCACGGCTCACTCGAACTCCCGGCGATCATCATCGCAGGAGGCGCGGGCTTTCGCATCGGCCGCGCCATGCTCTTTCCCGAAGGGTATCGCTGGAAGGAATCCGTTGCACGCGGCGGAATTGAAGCATCGCAGCTTGTCTCCGGCGTGATCCCAATGCTGGTAATCGCAGGATGTCTGGAAGGGTTCTTTTCTCCGTCGCACGCACCTGTGTGGCTTAAGTTCACCGTCGGCGGCCTGCTCTTTGCATCGCTGCTGACCTGGCTTTTCCGGCCCGTCAAGGTCTCCACGCCAGTGCAGATTTAGTCCAAAGACCTCGTGCAATTGGTGATAGTTGCATTTGCTGTTATCCACTAAAGCCAGGCATGGCGGGTTCAGCGCCGGGCGGGTGCCTTACTGGTCGACTCACTCTGGCTCAGGTGAGCGGGGCTTGGTTGGTAGTCCAGGTATCCGAGACCGACGCGCATATTGTGCAGGATCGACGCGGGAACCGTAATGGCCACGCAAATCCCAAAGATCGCGTGCGCAATGGCAATCGGATAAACATTCCGAGAACGAATAAAAACGAGGCATGCCGTCAATCCCCAGATCAGAGTGAGTGGCGTCAGAACGGGATTTGGCAGGTGCACAAGCGCAAAAACCGAGGCCGTGAGTAACGCCGCCACGTATGGATTCGGAATCAGTCGCAATGTGCGGGCGAGGAAGTATCCCTGCAGGAGAAGCTGCTGAAAAAGAGCCCAGACGGTATATCCGCCGAATGTCCTGACCCATTGGAGAGGCTCGCCGGGGTGATGCAGCGTGTGCATAGAAACGGCGAAATACGTAGCTACGCTCGAGACCACCACAGCGACTCCAACGATCCATGAAGATCGCCAGAACCCTGCAAGGCAGCACCCCATTGCTTTCCAGCTTTCAAATGAGAGGGTGATCGAAGCAACGAACCATCCCAATGCAATGACGTAAAGCGAATGCTGCAGCGGACGCGGGGTCCAGATTACGGCAAGGATGATACTGAACCCGATGATCAGTTCGCCCACGTCCCACGGTATGCGCCGTCCGGTTCGTCTTCCAGCGGCGCATACACATTCCGCAATAGCTTCCTCTGGCTCACTCAAGGCGCGACCTCCTGCCGAAGGAGTGCTGGGGACTTCGGCTACACCTGGCCGACGCGTCACGCGGGCCCGTCGGTCCGGGCCACTCAGGCACACCGTGAATGCCTGATTAGATTAATAGACGATCAACAAAGGTTCAGGGTTATCCGGCGTGCACAGCAGGATGGGAACTGGCTCGAATTTGCCCTGATCTTCAGATCTTCAGGAATATTTTCTTCCTGTAAAGAATCCATACCGGGATGAAACAGAACGCCGTAAACGACACCGAGAATGCAAACGCAGCCCAGTGCGGATTCGGAATATGGGCAACTGTATGCATCGCGATCCAGGTAAGCAGTTCCGTTGGCCTGCCATTAGGTCCGGTCACATGAATGTTGTAGAGAATGCCTGGCACCAGTTCGCTGAACATGTAAGCTGCAATCGCATTGGACCCGAATACGAGCCACGGCCAGGTCCAGCCATTTCGCCAATTCATCTGCTCAACCGTGAAGTGGGCGAAGGTGAGCAGTGCGAGCGAGTATCCGCCTGCGACCAGGACGAACGAACTCGTCCACATATTTTTGTTCAGCGGAAACGCCAGCGACCACAGATATCCCACTCCCAGGCTGCAGAGACATGCGATCGCAAGGCCGGCTGTCTTGGAGCTCACCGATCTCTTCGATCTCAGCCAGATCCCAGCAAGAATTCCCATCAGTGCGGTCCCGATCGCCGGCAGATCGCTCAGCAATCCTTCTGGGTCGCGCACATTGTGATCGGGCGAATACAGATACAAATGGTGCGGGAACACATGCTGGTCAATCCAGGAGACAAGGTTTTTCTCGACGTCCAGGAATGGAACGTCTCGTCCGGGCAGCCCGATGCCCGGGATCGGAGTCCAGCGCACAAGAACCCAGTAGCCGATAAGACATCCTGCCAAAGCAATCCACTTGGTCGAAGCCCGCTGATCCCACAGATAGAACAGTCCGACCACGAGATAGCAGACCGCGATCCTTTGCAGTACGCCGTAGAACCGCATGTGCGCGATGTGAAAGAAGGGGAAGCTGTTGACGATGATGCCAAGGATGATCAACACGATCGCGCGAATCACGGTGTGCTTAGCAAGTTGCGCTCTCGCTGCACCTTTGGCCAGCCTTGCTTCCGTCGCAAAGACAACCGAGACGCCCACCACAAACACGAAGGTCGGAAAGACCAGATCCGTCGGAGTAAGGCCGTTCCAGTAGGCATGGTTCATGAAGTGCCACGAACCTGGGCCACCGTTGTTGTTCACCATAATCATGAACGCGATAGTGATGCCGCGGACCACATCGAGCGCCAGGAGGCGCTTGATAGGACTCTTCCCGGCGAGTGCGGGATTGACCGCTGTCGTCTGCTTCTCAGTAAGGCTTGTCTGCATGGAACTCCGGGGAACTTGCCTGCCCCTTAAGCTACGCGTTCAAGGCGTCTCGTGCCAAGTAGCTCAACAGCTCCGGCTCCGGCGATTGGCTTCGAATCGTTCGTCACAAAACATTGAAATGTCCGGACACGATTGCTACCCTGCTTGCCACAAAGGAAACCACCATGCCGGCTTCCGCCGTCTCCGCTGCTTCTGCCAACGCGCTCGGGGCGCCTGCCACAACCGCCAGAATCACATCGCTGGACATCGTCCGGGGCGTGGCCATGATCCTCATGGCGATCGATCATGTACGCGTCTACTCGGGCGTTCCCGCCGGTGGACCCACCTTTGGCGTCTTCTTCACACGTTGGATCACGAATTTCGTTGCCCCTGCTTTCGTCTTTCTCGCCGGAACGTCAGCCTGGCTCTACGGACGGAAGCTTTCCGATCGGTGGTCTCTCTCCAAATTCCTGGCGTCGCGCGGGGTATGGCTCATCTTCCTCGAACTGACCTTCCTGCGCGTCGCCTGGACCTTCAACTTCGATTTCCAGCATTACCTTCTTGCGGGCGTGATCTGGATGCTCGGCTGGAGCATGATCGCGTTAGCCGGAGCCATCTACTTGCCGAGACCGGCCATCGCCACCGTTGGTATTGCGCTAATCGCATTTCACAATCTCACGAACCTCTTCCGCCCTCAACTGGGACATGCCTTCGGGCCAGAGGGACCGAACTGGCTGCTGCGCATCATCTACTTTGGTGGCGCCGTAGAGGTTGGCAAGTCAGGACCGCCGCTCCTCATCCTTTACGTTCTCGTTCCCTGGGTCGGACTGATGTTTGCAGGTTACGCTTTCGGCCAAGTCACCCAAAACCCAGCGGACAAGCGCCGTCGGATCTATCTCAGCCTTGGTTGCGGCCTGACCGTTTTCTACATCGTCCTGCGGTTAGCTGGCGTTTACGGCGATCCTCGCCCGTGGGACCGGCACACGCTTTTCAGCTTCCTCAACACAGCGAAATATCCGGCGTCGCTCGAATACCTTTGCATGACCATCGGGCCAATGTTCCTACTTTGGGCGATCGTCGAGGGATGGATCGGACAACTCGCCAAGATCATCGAAACCTTCGGCCGCGTTCCGATGTTCTACTACCTGCTCCACATCCCGCTTATCCATCTCGCTGCGTGCGTCGTCTCAATCGTCCGCGAGGGACATGTTGATTCGTGGCTCTTCACGAATCACCCTGTCGATCCCGGCCCTCTCCCGTCCGGATACATGTGGAGCCTGCCCCTCCTTTACCTCGTTTACACGGTGTGCCTGGCGCTCCTGTATTTTCCCTGCCGATGGTACGCGAACCTGAAAGCAACAAAGCGGTCGAAACTTCTGAGTTACATCTGAGCGTTCACCCGGCACGTGGGGCGTTGTCGATCGCGGACGCGGGCACCTGGTCGGAAGCCGAAAGCTGAGTCTCAGGATCCACCCCCAGCCAGGCGAATGCGCCTGCAAATGCGAGCAGGGCTGCCGCGAGAAATCCCGCCCACCATCCAAACCTGTCAGCCAGCCAGGGCGTTAGAGTTGTCGTCACAGCACCGCCCACCTGCGCGCCGGTGTTCATTATGGACGACACAACGCCCGCATTCCTGCCCCCAATGTCCGCAGTCACCGACCAGTAGGAACTCTGTGAGATGTACAGCGCGCCTACTCCGGCCGCCAGTGTCAGGGCCGCCAACGTGGCATTCGCTGCATGCGATCCGGCGATCAACAGGCCTCCGCAAACTATGAGTCCCACGAACGACGGGACAACTCTCCCGGTGCGCAACCCATAGCGGCTGACAATCCCGTCGCTCAGCACGCCCCCGATCAGGCAAAACGCGGTCATCGCCGCAAACGGAATCATGGAGTACAGGGCGCTCGCCTTCAGGTCCAGATGCCGCGCCTGCGCCATGTACAGAAAGAACCACCCCAGGAAAATCCACGCGATATAGCCGAAGCAGAAACAGGAAAAAGTCAGAAGAATCATTGACCGACTGCGCAGCATTGCGTTCCACGGGATCGGAGGCCTGAGTGAATCATCCGCGAGAATCCCTGCCCGAATTTTGGCGAGTTCTGTGCGGGACACCCACGGATGCTGTTCCGGAGTGTCGCGCGCAATCACGTACCAGACGACACCGGCAACGATGCCGATTGCTGCGCTGAACCAGAACCCAGCGCGCCATCCGTATGCCACGATGATTCCCGCAATAATCGGCGGAGTCAACATCGAGCCTGCCCCCACTCCCGCAAAGATGACACCATTCACTCGCCCGCGTTCGGTTACCGGGATCCATCGAGCCACGAACTGATTCGAGGTCGGGTAAATGACCGCTTCACCGACCCCCAGCGCCAACCGGATCGCGATGAGGATCCAGAGAGCACCGCTGGCCGTGGGAGGAACAACGGCAGTCGCTAACGTGAATAAGCCCCACCATATGACGCCCAGCGTTAAAGCTCGACGCGGGCCGAGACGCACAGCTATCCACCCGGCAAGTACCTGCGAACATGCATAACCGACCAGAAAGGCGCTCAATAGCCAGCCAAGCCGAACGTTATCGAGGCCATACTCGCGCCGGATGTTCAGTCCGGCAACGGCTAGATTCGTGCGATCGAGGAAGGCAATCGCACTCAGCAGGAATAGCCAGAACACCAGCAGGGCTCGTATTGGGATTCTGTTGTTCAGAACTGCTCCGACGATACAACAGGCTCTCCACTGCCGCGAGCCGGACGACAGCCCCTCACCAAGAGACCACGGGGCGCGGACTAAAGTCCATGGCTCTGCCGTGATGGCTGCAATGTCGCAACTCCGGGGAGATGACGTAAACTCGTCCTTCAGGTTTATCAGGCTTTTGGTGTTTCTGTTCAGGGGGGCTCTTGTGGCCGAATTTCACTCGTTCATTCCACCCGATCAACATCCGCCAGAGTTCACATTTCGTGCGCTGATTCTCGGCTCGGTCTTCGGTATCATCTTCGGCGCGGTAACGGTGTACGTTGGTTTGCGCGCCGGGCTAACGGTCGCAGCTTCGATTCCGATCTCGGTGCTCTCGATCAGCATCCTCCGTGCATTCGGGCGAGCCTCTATCCTCGAAAACAACATTGTTCAGACGACTGGGAACGCAGGGCAGTCGATTGCGTCTGGCGTCATCTTCACGCTCCCGGCACTCGTCTTCCTCGGATTCGACCTCGAGTATTCGCGCATTTTCATGCTCGCCCTGATTGGCGGATGGCTCGGCGTTCTGTTCATGATCCCCCTTCGCAGGCAGCTGATCGTCAAGGAACATGGCGCCCTTCCCTATCCCGAGGGCACCGCGTGCGCCGACGTGCTGATCGCGGGCGAAAAAGGCGGATCGCTGGCCAGTCGCGTGTTCCTTGGACTAGGCCTTGGAGGCCTCTACACCTTCTTCCAGAACGGCAATCTCTTTCGCGCATGGCCCGGCTCGCCAGGGTACGAGCCTGACTTCGGTTCGCAGCATGTTCTCAAAGGCTCGGCCATCAATGCGGATGCAACTTCTGAGTATCTGGGTGTCGGCTACATCATCGGGACCCGGGTTGCCGGAGTCATCTTTGCAGGCGGCGTCTTCTCCTGGCTTGTCGTCATGCCGCTCATCTACTTTTTCGGGAAGGCCTTGCCACAGCCCGTCTATCCCGGGCAGGTACCAATCGCTCAGATGGGCCCGAGCGATCTCTGGGCTAGCTATATCAAGCCGATGGGTGCCGGAGCGGTCGCAGCTGCCGGCCTCATCACTCTTCTGAAGACGATCCCAACAATCTGGAGTGCACTCACTACTGGATTGAAGTCGATGAAATCCGGAGCCGGAGCTGAAACGGCAAAACCAATCCGAACCGAAAACGATCTCTCGATGAGCGTCGTAATCATCGGCTCGCTCCTGATCGTCGCCTGTATGTTCATCTTCCTTGAGTTCAAGCCGGTTCCGGGTGCATTCGTCGGATGGGGAGCAAACCTCGCCGCTTCCCTGCTGGTCGTAGTCTTCGGATTCCTATTCGTGACCGTCAGCTCTCGCATTGTGGGCCTGGTCGGTTCCTCAGCAAGCCCGGTCTCCGGCATGACCATCGCCACCTTAATGGCAACTGCAGCCATATTTCTGGTTCAGGGTTGGACCGCCCCTGCCTACGGCGCGTTGGCGATCACTATCGGCGGCGTAGTCTGCATCGCCGCTTCAAACTCCGGCGACACTTCGCAGGATTTGAAGACTGGCTACATCGTTGGATCAACACCCCGTCTCCAGCAGATCGCACTGATGATCGGTGTTGTCGTCTCGACCATCGTGATTGGGTCGACCCTGAACCTGATGAACACGGGATTGCAGGAGTTCCAGGCCGCAGCACAGCCCTGGGATCTAAAAGCCGCACACCCGGGAGTCTCTGTCGAGCAAGATAAAAAGCATTTGCCCGCCGAGATCAGGGTGGCCCAGGCGGACAAGACCAGCGCTCCCCACAAAGCCTCTGAGTACATTCTCCTGAACGCGATTGGCTCCACAGAGCTTCAGGACGGTAAATATCTCTACTCACCCCAGACGGGCAATATTGAGGTCCACTGGATCCAGGGAATTGGAAGTGCGAGTGCGCCAGCTCCTCAGGCCCGTTTGATGGCCACGGTCATCAATGGCATTCTCAGCCGGAAACTGCCGTGGGGCCTCGTGCTTGTAGGGGTTTCGCTGGTGATCGCGGTGGAGCTGCTCGGGATTCGCTCCCTGACCTTTGCTGTAGGAGCCTACCTCCCGATCGGCACCACTCTGCCAATCTTTGTGGGCGGGGTTGTTCGCTGGCTTGTGGATAGAGCTGCCGCCAAGGCTGGCGACAGCGAGGCAGAAAGCGACATTTCCTCGGGGTCGCTGTTCGCCTCGGGGCTGATCGCCGCCGGGGGCATTGCCGGGCTCATAGGCGTGGCTCTCAAGGCGGTCGAAGCCACCTATATGGAGAATCGCGACATCCTGAACTTCCCCAGAGGAACGATCCTGGACCACATGCCCGTGTCAGTGATCGCTTTCGCACTGCTCGCGTACGCGCTTTACTATTTCGCACGAAGGCCGCTGAAGAAGTAACCTCAGCGGCCTCGGCTGCACTCTGCGGGTGCGAACTTCAATCTAGTGGATCAGGTGAATCGCCGTGATGACATGCCGGAAGTGCCAGATCGCGTAGAGCGCAGCTCCCAAGCTACCTTCCAGTACAAATGCCGCACGGATAGCCCGGGCGCATCCAAGACCGTCCCGAACTGGCTCGGTCGCGTCAGGCTCAATGACCCGGGAAAAAGCCGGAGAATCGCAAATCGAGACCACATTGCCGGTCGCTCGCGATAGCCTGGGGGACGCAGGGGCCGGTGTTGCTGGCGCTGACCGGAATTCGAAGACGGGCTGCGTGGGCACGACGGAAAACTCCCGCCTGGGGGATAGACTTCGTCGACCCCTTCAGGACCTTGAAACTCGTTGCTTGCTAGCGGATAAAACGATTCTCCCGCTATTTGTTCTGGAATTATGTGATTTATATCACTCCACAATGTTTCAGGGAATGGCAATTTTTTGCGGAAATCTTGGCCCAAAGGTTAAAAACCTCGGCAAGGCTTGAGAATGCCCTTAACACGGGTCACATCAGCCAGCCTCGGAGGACCTGAAAGTGATACCTGCATGCATTTCGGCTCCTATCATTGAGTAAGAGGAAATGAGACCAGAAGTGGACGATCTTGCTCAGCAGTTTGCCAGTGACAACTATGCCGGAATCTGTCCCGAGGCTTTGGCAGCAATGGAGAGCGCCAATCACGGACATGCCACTGCCTATGGGGACGATTTGTGGACCACGCGCGCGGCAAACGCCTTTCGCCAACTGTTCGAAACCGACTGTGAAGTTTTCTTCGTATTCAACGGGACTGCAGCAAACTCGCTGGCCTTGGCCTCGCTCTGCCAGTCCTATCACGGCGTGATTTGCTGCGACGCTTCGCACGTGGAGACCGATGAGTGCGGCGCTCCCGAGTTCTTTTCCAATGGATCAAAGCTGCTGGTGGCACCCGCTGAGGACGGCAAACTCACGCCGGCATCCATCCGCGAATTAGCTACTAAGCGTCAGGACATTCATTATCCCAAGCCGCGCGTTGTGACTATCACTCAGCCGACCGAGACCGGCCGGGTGTATACGCTCTCGGAGCTTGAGGCCATCTCCGCCGCGTGCAGGGAGCACGCCCTGTCTCTCCACATGGATGGCGCGCGATTTGCGAATGCGTGTGCCAGTCTCGGTTGCTCCCCGGCAGAACTCAGCTGGAAGAGCGGCGTCGACGTTCTCTGCTTTGGCGGAACCAAGAATGGCATGGCGATCGGCGAGGCGGTGATTTTCTTTGACAGAAAGCTGGCGGTCGACTTCGATTACCGCTGCAAACAGGCAGGACAGCTCGCCTCGAAAATGCGCTTCCTTGCAGCCCCATGGGTGGGAATGCTTGAGAGCGGGGCGTGGCGCAAGAATGCTGAACATGCAAACGCATCTGCACGATACTTCGCAGAGCACGTACGCAACATAGCCAATCTCGAGGTGGTTTCAAAAGTTGACGCCAACACCGTCTTTCTGAGCGCGTCAGAGGAAATCCTGAGTGCATTGCGTGCGCGCGGCTGGAAGTTCTACACGTTTATCGGCGGTGCCGCGCGCATCATGTTCGCCTGGGATTCGGATCGAAATCGCGTCGACGCGCTGCTCGCAGATCTGGAGGAATGCGCGTGCGCAACCAGGTCAGATGCCCTTGTCACTCGATGACATTTTCTATTCGCTATTTCGGATCGGAAGACCGCTTGCGAAAGACTATTCTCAGATCGTGCCGCCAATGCTCGCTCAATGCAATGAGTTCCCATTCAACTTCAGGCGAGAGATAGCGCAGCACAGGCAGGTTTGCTGGATGAATGCGGAGGGCTGGCGCTGCAAGAATTAGGCGCGGCGGAAGCTCTGAGATTCCGGTGCCCGGAAAATATCCTTCGCGTTCGAACGCCGACAGAAGCCGGTCCCCGATCGGCGTACGCTGCCGGTCGGCATTGAGCGCACGCACCCTGATCCAGTAGTCAAGAGCCTGCATGGGCAGTTGCAGATCTTCGTCAGCCTTCAGCTCAATAACACACAATCGGCCGTTTCGATCGACGGCAAGCAGATCGAGCATGCCTCGATCTCCGGACGAAAGCGCTGGCACCTGCGAGTAGACCGGCTCGCCGCGCAGGCTCGGGAGGAGTTCTACAATACCTGCCCGGAATTGAGAGTCAAGCCACCGTTCCGGCTGCATCCTGAAGAGCGGATCATTGTGCGTTCCGTCTCGATGCCGGCTGGCAAAGAGCCGGGCACAAAGCTCGCGGCAGAAACCCTCAGTTTCAGGCCTAAGCGGCGTTTCGTTCGCTCCCGCCCCGAATGTGATCTCTTCCTGCTGCGTGAACGAATGAGTCGACGCCCCGTGACACACGCGCGCAAATTCGAGTCCATGTAGCAGAAGGCCAACGTCTGTCGCAGATCGCGGCCGCACTTCCACCCGCAACTTTGCTGCGTCAGGCAGAAGGGCCATCACTCTGGCGATTCCGGCCTCACACCGCTCCAGAGCCGCTTCATGAGAGAACGCGTGTACGAGCCGAGCGACCTGGTTTCCACTATCGCGAAAATCAATGAGCTCCAACTTCTCGGGGGGCTCGTCGAGGGCATAAAGCTGGAACTCAGCCGCCGAACAATTCAGCCACGCCATACGTTCAGCTGTGGTCCGCCACGTCCCGGCAGGCACGATCACTTTCAAGCCACCGAAATGCCGACGCACATCAGCCTTCTCGCGGCAGAAATCGAGCCATAGAATCCCAAGCGTTAGAATGCCGTCAATCGCAGCCGAGGACTCCGCCTGGCTAATTCCGATAACAGCGTCTGAAGCCGTACCGCGCAGTAGCCGCCCTCTCACATAGGCCGGCCCGAAGCTGTGCTCAAGATCCATCGCGGAGCGAAACCCGTCTACCTTCGCACCGAGAAATGCCCGCGTGAGTACCCGTTCGAGCAGACGCTGATAGTTGCGCCGGGCAGAGTCGCGTGAGGTGGGTGTCCGCCGATCGCTGGTTGGAACGAGTTCCAGCGCCTGCGGTTTCGGCGCTCCCATGCGTCTCGTGATCACGCGTAATGAATGCGCGCGCTGCTGGATCTCGATCACCGTCCGCACCAGGTTGCGCTCCTCGCTCCAAAGCTGGAGAAGGCATCGCCCGTGCAACTCCGAAACAGAGTACTTCGCCAGCCGCATGTCAAATAGAACGCGGCCATCTTCAATCATGGCAGCGCAGGGGTGAGAGACCAGGTAGTCTTCGAGGGTTTCTGCGAGTTTCGAGGCTGACGTTGACTGATGACCAGAGGACACTTCGGCTACCAGCACATCCGTTTTCGCAAGTTCGTGATGTGCGCAGTATGGTGACGCGAGTGCCACGAGTACAGCGCGAGAACGCTGGAGAGTTCCTGCCGTCCGAGTTCCGGATGATTGTAACCGCGGTGAAAATCGGCCTCTGATAGAGACTCGAGAAGCGCCACCCAGCGCTCATGGAGAGCGGAAATCATCGCAATCGACCCGTCGATAGGAAGCTTGCTGTCCGGCAGGCGAGCCCACGCTGCTTCGTCATAGGTCTTTATCGTGGGCCAGTCCTCAGTCAGGGCAAGCTTGGTGCGCACATACGCGTTAGCATGGCTGTCCGCGATGTGATGAACAAGCTGTCGCACCGTCCAGCCGCCTTCGCGGTAGGGTGTGTCGAGTTGGGTGTGGCTAAGTCCGCTGACCGCTGCCTGGAGGCTGCCGGGGAGCAGCCGCAGCACTGAGATTTGCTCTCCGCGCATCGCCGGTTCAGACGGAAGTGCGGGCGTAAAACGGCCGATCGGATAGCGGAGATCTTCGAGCTCTGGCATTTTACTTATTGAAGATCTAGTGTCCGGTGTTGTGCTTGGGCAGCTTATTCTTCGGCACCTGCTTGAGGTGCTCGTTCTTCGGGTGATGAGCCTTGGGATGGTCAACAACCCGCGGATCTTTGTGCGGCTTCCTATGCCGGGCGAACGCCGGTGCGGCACACACCACGAGCATCAGCACGGCAACTGCAATCTTCTTCATGGCTGGACTGTAGCACGAGAACCGTGCCGCGCATAGTATCCGAGGTCACCAGCGCACCCGAGAAGAAACGGCGGAGAATACAGCACGACTGGCCCACTCCGCAGATGGGCCAACCTTTCGGGTTTTCATGTGAACGGCAACGATTCCCCTGATCGAAACGGATCGGACGGACTAGGCTTTGCGATGGTGGTGATGACGATGGTGGCGGTGATGCGTTGTTGCGGCAAACGCTGGACCAGCGAACACCATCACTAGGAGCACAGCAGCAATAAGCTTTTTCATGGCCTGAATGTAGCATGACGCGAATTGTGGAAACGAACACGCGTCGCTCACGAATCAAGTGAGGAAACCATCCGTTCCGCCGGGCGGGAACCTTCATCGGGCGTAAACTGGAGGAAGCGATGAATCTACCTGAGACCTCCCCGCAGCAGAGCCACAGACGTTACTTTTTCGAGAAATTTGGGATCACTGAGCGATTGCTGGAGCGCTGCCTCGGAGAGGCCTTGTCGGCGGGGGGCGATTATGCCGACCTGTACTTCGAATCAGTTACTTCTACCTCACTCGGTGTCGATGAGCAGATCGTCAAGTCCGCAAGCACCGGAACCAGCGCCGGATGCGGCATTCGTGTCCTCTCCGGCGAACGCACCGGCTATGCCTACACCGATAACCTGAACTCTGACAGACTTTTGCACGCCGCAAAGACTGCCGCACTCATCGCCTCGGGCCCTGCCAAGCAGCCGATTCAAGGCTTTACTGAAACCAGATCGGGCGATCTCTATCCGGTACCAATCGGCGGCTTCGACCTCGATCTTGCAGCCCGCCTGGAGCTGATTCTTCGCGCCGACCGTGCCGCTCGCGCCTTTGACAACCGTGTCACGCAGGTTCGCGCCGGCTATAGCGAAGAGCTCCGGCGAATTCTGGTGGCAGGTTCCGATGGCTCCATCGCGAGCGACACCCAGCCACTCTGCCGCCTCAACGTCTTCGTAATTGCCAAGGACGGCCAGGTCACCACAAAGGGCTCAGCGGGGGGTGGAGGCCGCGCAGGCCTGGATCAGTTCACTGACACAAAGAGTCCAGAGCACTTGGCCCGGGAAGCCGCGCGAGGGGCCATTCTTCAACTCGGAGCGGTCCCGGCGCCCGCCGGGGAAATGCAGGTGGTCCTCGGACCGGGATGGCCCGGGATTCTCCTTCACGAAGCCGTCGGACACGGCCTGGAGGCTGACTTCAACCGAAAGGGAACTTCGGCGTTCTCTGGCCTGATTGGTCGTCCCGTCGCCAGCCCCAAAGTCACAGTCGTGGACAACGGCACCATGCAAGGCCGCCGCGGATCCCTGAACGTAGACGACGAAGGATCCCCAACCCAGGAAACCGTGCTCATTGAGAACGGTGTCCTGAAGGGCTACCTCACCGACAAGCTCTCGTCACGCCTCATGGGCACGGCTAATACAGGCTCGGGTCGCCGCGAGAGCTACCACTGCATCCCAATGCCCCGCATGACCAACACGTACATGCTCGCGGGCGAGGATGAGCCCGAAGACATCCTTCGTTCCGTCAAGCACGGCTTGTACGCGGTCAACTTTGGCGGCGGCCAGGTGGACATCACGAACGGCAAGTTCGTCTTCTCGGCGTCGGAAGCCTATCTCATTGAAGACGGGAAAATCACCGCGCCGGTTAAGGATGCAACCTTGATCGGCAACGGCCCTGAAGCATTGAAGTACGTTTCCATGGTCGGAAGCGACCTTAAGCTCGATGAGGGCATCGGTACCTGCGGCAAGGACGGCCAGAGCGTCCCAGTAGGCGTTGGCATGCCGACTATCAAACTTGACCGCATGACTGTAGGCGGCACCGGACGCTAGCTACACACATCTACTGCCTCCCTGAATCGGAATACTTCATGTGTCCTGCAAGCTACTTGGGGCTAAGATGCGGCGCTATCACGCAGTTTGTTAAGGTTGACCCATGTCCGATGCAGTAGCGCTCCCAGCAGCCTCCGCCCTCGATCTCCAATCCCTGGCCGCCGATGTTGTAAAGCAGGCAATGCAGGCGGGCGCCAGTGACGCCGAAGTCGTGGTGCGCGAAGGCGATGAGTTCAGTGTTAACGTGCGGATGGGACAGGTCGAAACGCTCAAGGAGTCCGGTTCACGCGCACTCGGCCTACGCGTGTACATGGGAAAACGGACCGCCTCTGCATCGACTAGCGACCTGACACCAGACGGAATTCGCCAGGTGGTCAACGGCGCAATGGCGCTGGCCAAAGTTACAGAAGAGGACCCCTTCGTCGGCCTGCCAGAATCAGACGAGTTCGGCAGCGTCACAGACGATCTCCACCTCTACTACGACGACGTCTACTCTCTGCCCGGTCCGGAGCGCATTGAACTTGCTCGGCGGACTGAAGCCGCCGCGCTCTCGGCCGACAAGCGCATCACCAACTCCGACGGTGGCAGTTTCGACGCTGCGACCGGAATGAAAGTCCTGGCAAATTCGAGAGGCTTCGTTGGGAGCTACAGATCCAGCTACGCGGGAGTCTCCGCTGCGCCCCTTGCCGCCGATGAGAACGGGCACATGCAGCGCGATGGCTGGTGGTCCAGCGCCCGCCGCATGGCCAATCTTGAATCCCCCGAGTCCGTAGGAGCCGAGGCTGCTCGAAGAACGATCCGGCGTCTTGGTGCGCGCCGCGTTCCCACCCAGCGTGTGCCAATTGTCTTCGCGCCGGAAGTAGCCCGCTCCCTGATCGGGTCGATCTTTGATGCCGCCTCTGGAGATGCAATCTGGCGGCATGCATCGTTCCTGGCCGGCAAGCTCGGTGAACAGATTGGTGCCTCAACTCTGACCATCATCGACGACAATACGATGCTTCTCCCCACCGGCGTCGGCGGATTCGGCACCTCGCCCTTCGATGGGGAAGGCCTGCCCTCGCGCAGGACCGTCCTTCTCGAGAATGGCGTCCTACGCAACTACATGTTGAACACCTATGCTGCTCGAAAACTTGGCATGAAGTCTACGCACAATGCGTCGCGCGGACTCGCCGGAGCTCCCGGGATAGGCGCTGGCAATCTCTATCTCGAACCCGGAACCCAGACACCGGAGCAGATTATAGCGGACATAAAATCGGGGCTCTATGTAACCAGCCTCATGGGATTTGGCACCAACATCGTCACCGGAGATTACTCCCGTGGAGCCGCAGGCCTCTGGATCGAGAATGGCCAACTCACTCATGCAGTCGAAGAGATTACCATTGCCGGCAATCTCGGCGAGATGCTGAGGAACATCACTGCGTTCGGCAATGACCTCGTCTTTCGCGGGTCCGTGGCTGCGCCCACTCTCCGTATCGACGGAATGACCATCGCAGGTGCCTGACCGGAGCGGCGCGTGAACGTGGAAATGCAATCCGTTCCGTTCGATCCGGCTGACGCAAAACCTGCTCTGTCGCAACTGCCGCATTCCCCCGCCGTTTTTGCACTCTATGGCGCCCAAGCGAAAGACGAGCCGTACATCGGCCGCACCCCCAATCTACGTGCACGTCTCGAACGCCTCCTTCAGCCCTCGCCGAAATATCCACGCCGCCTCCAACTCGCCGGACGTGTTCGCCGCATCGCCTACCACCCTACCGGTTCTGACTTCGAATCGCTTCTCACGCAGTTCGAAGTTCTTCAAGAGGTTTACGGGGCAAAAGCTCTGGAGAGAATGCACCTCCGCGCTCCCGCGTTCGTCCGCTTTCTCGGCAGCAACCCGTATCCGCGTGTTGTTGTGACCAACAAACCCAGCCAACGCGAAGCGGACTGGGCCTACGGCCCATTTGCGTCCCGATCAGCCGCCGAACGATTCGCAGAGGAGATGCTTAAGCTATTCCTCCTCCGCCGCTGCACTGACGATCTCCATCCTGACCCGACCCATCCCGGATGCGTCTACAGCGAGATGAAAATGTGCCTCGCCCCCTGCTATAAAGGCTGCTCAGACGAACGCTACTCCCAAGAATCCGATGCCGTGCAGGACTTCCTCGCCTCTCGCGGCGAAAGCAAACTCGTCGTCTTGCGCTCCGAACGCGACAAAGCCTCAGGGAATCTTGCATTCGAAGATGCCGCCGCGCTCCACGCCAAAGTTCAGAAAGTCGAGGCCGATCGCGCTCTAGCTTCGGAACTTGTGCAGCCCATGAGCAAGCTGCGCGCCGCAATTCTCCAGGCCTCGACCAATCCCAATGAGGTTGCCGTCTTCCTGTACGAAGGCGCTCTGTTGCGCGGACCCGTTGCGTTCTCCACGATCGGTATGCGCATCCAGAACGAGCAATCCGGCTCAAGCTCGCTTTTCGCTCAGCCCATGGCATTGGAGCCGTTGCCGGAAGACAGCGAACACACCCCAGAGATCAGAGATCAGCAACACCCTGCTACAGCCAAGGTTCCTCGCACCATGCTCGAGGCCCGCATGGAATCCGTTCTCGAGCATCTCTCGGCATCCCAAAAACAGCCAAACTCCATTACTCGCCAGGGCCACCTCGCCCTGCTCAAGCGTTGGTACTATCGTCCGGAAATAAAGCGCGAAGGCGAGGTCGTCTTCCCCGATCCAGAGTGCCACTGGCCTCTTCGCGCCCTTCTCCGTGCCGCCGGACGCGTCGCCGCCAAATCCATCGCTCCATCAAGCGCCGAACGCTGACAGCGCTAGTTTCCCTCTTCGTTGCAACTTCGCGCTACCAATTTTCACTGTCAGGAGCCGCTTGATATTCTCCATGTCACGGTTCGATTCGACGGGAATAAACAGCCATTTGCCTTCCGTGTAGAGATGCGCCTGTTCCATTGCCAGCTGCGCATTCTTGCCCAATCGGAGCAGGCTTGCCTGCTCAAGTGCAGTTCGATTCAGGATCAACTGCGCAGTGAAACCGTTCCGGACCGGATACAACGCAGTCAGCAATGTGCCGTGCACCTCAAATCTTCGGGCCCAGCCATACTTGCTGCTGTACATGAATTTCAACTCATGCTGCGCCGGAAAGGTCTCAACAATCCAGTCAGTGAGTTCGTTCCACCTTTCCAGCGCGGGACCAACTGTAGCCAGAATCTCCGGCGCTTTCGGTCGACGATGCTTTTCGGTGAAAATCCCAATGCTCATTTCAGCCTCCGTCCCATCCGCCACCTGAAGAAAAGAAACCGCCGACAACGTTAGCACGCCTCCGAACGACACGGGTGTGACGGAACACATTGGCAGCATTAGAGCCTGGTAGGACAATATCGTTGTCGATGCGAGTAGCTGAAACCATTCACGACATGCTCGCCCCTGGTCGCCGCCTCGACGTCGGTCGAGTATGGGAAGTGGTCGAGCTCATCGAAGGCCGCCCAGCCAAGCTTTCACAACTGATTGAGTGCCTCTTCGACCACGACCCTGCCGTCGCTAGCCGCGCCGCCGACGCACTCGAGCGCTTGACCCGCGACCGTCCGCAGCAGGCCCAGCGTTGGAAGGAAGAGATCATTGGCCTGCTCGCCGAAACCACCGAAAAGAAGGTTCGCTGGAATCTCGCGCTCATCATCCCTCGACTCAAACTGACTATCCCCGAGTGTCGTCGAGTTGCGAAGATTCTGAATACCTGGCTCGATGACCCAAGCTCAATCGTAAAAACCGCTGCTCTGCACGGCATGGCCGACCTCACCCGCCAGGACCCGGACTCCCTTCCAGACATCCTCGATCTCCTTCGCATGGCCGCCCGTTCGGGAACTCCCGCCATGCGCGCCCGCAGCCGCATCCTCCTCAAAACTATCGAATGCGATCGCCGCAAGCGGGTGAAACGAAGCTCGATTCATATGTTTGACTGATACACTTCTCGGGGATACGTCCTGCGGAAAGTAGCATGGTTCAGCTTCTTCCATCCATCCTGTCAGCAGACTTCGCTCGGTTGGGCGACGAGGTCGCCGCAGCTGAGCGCGGCGGCGGCACAGTGATCCATGTCGACATCATGGACGGGCACTTCGTCCCGAATATCACCATTGGCCCGCCCGTGGTGAAGAGCTTGCGCAAGGCGACCAAGCTACCGCTCGATTGCCATCTGATGATCGAGAATCCGGATGAGTACATTCCCGCATTTGCTGAAGCCGGAGCGAACTGGGTCAGCGTCCATTACGAAGCTTGCCGTCACCTCCACCGTACTCTCCAGCTCATCGCTCATCACGGAATGCAGCCCGCCGTGGTTCTCAACCCCGCCACCCGCGTTGAGCTGATCCGCGACATCCTTCCCATGCTTCACCACGTGCTCATCATGAGTGTGAACCCCGGCTTTGGCGGCCAGGAGTTCATCCCGTTCTGCCTCGACAAGATCCGTCGGTTAGCGCAACTCAGGCAGGAAATGGGCTTGGCATTTAAAATCGAAGTCGATGGCGGGGTGGCTCACGACACCGTTGCCCAGGTCGTCCAAGCAGGAGCGGAGCTGTTGGTAGCCGGCAATGCCGTCTTCGGCGCTGGCAATGCCGAACGCGATGCCCGTGACCTGCTTGCTGCAGCCCGTAAAGCTGCGGGCGAGTAAGCATTCAGAATTCGTAAACAGCGGCAGCTTCCCCCTGTCGCAATTTGAGGTGGTATGAACCGGTTGTCGAGATCCATTACTGCATTGGCGCTGGCATCGCTGGCATTCTCCGGGCTAACGGCCCAAGCCAAGAAAGACAAGCAGCCCAAGCACAAGAAAAATCAGGATTTGAGCGCGAATCCGCTGGCCAACGTCAAGTCGAAGCAGCCCGATAAAGAGCTCTTCGATAAAGCCATGATCGCGCTTAAGAAGGGCCGTTTTGACGTGGCCCGTCTCGACCTGCAGACCATGCTCAACACCTATCCGGACTCCGAGTACCGAATGCGCGCCAAATTAGCTGTCGGCGATAGCTGGTTCAAAGAAGGAGGCACCGCGGCGCTTACTCAGGCCGAAGCCGAGTACAAAGATTTCATCACCTTCTTCCCTAACGCTCCTGAAGCTGCCGAAGCGCAGATGAAAGTCGGGGATATCTACTATCAGCAGATGGAGAAGCCGGATAGGGATTTCAACAACGCTGAAAACGCGGAACGCGAGTACCGGAACATGATCAACATGTTCCCCGATTCCAAACTCATTCCCCGCGCCAAACAGAAGCTGCGCGACGTCCAGGAGGTCCTCGCCGAACGCGAAACAACGATCGGCGTTTACTACGCGGGCAAGGAGAACTACACCGCTGCCATTGCCCGACTGCAGACTGTCGTCGATACCTATCCGCTCTACTCCAAGAGCGATCAAGCCCTGCTCGCCATCGGGGATGCCTACGCCGGCCAGGCCCATCTCGTCCAGATTGCACCGGGAATGAAGGGGGACGTGCGGGAGCGCCTTCACACTATCTACGAAGACAAGGCCGCAGCTGCATACGCTAAAGTGATTACGCGCTATCCCATGGCTCCGCATGTTGAAGATGCCCGCGACCGCCTTGTAGCAATGAACCGCCCGGTTCCTGAACCAAGCGATGCCGCGGTAGCCGAGAGCGACGCCGAGCAGAAGAGCCAGCGCCCGCTTCGGTTTACGGACAACATTCTCGGAATCATCAAGCACGGCCCGACTGTGGTGCAGTCCGCTCACGTCGGCGAGCCTTCGCTCGATGACCCCAAGCGAACCATTGCTCCTGACATCACCAAGCAGAATATCGAGCTCTTCAATGAAGCAACGAATGCCGGCAAGCTAGCCGAACCGGCGGCCGTTAAGGCGACCGGTCCAAACGAACCGCCCCGCAGCGATCAGCCGTCCACGGCTCCCCTGCAGATGTCAGCTCCCGCTGGCGGAACAGGTGTGGGCGTTTCCATCGTGAATGCTCCAAATGGCGAAGCCGCCCCGACGTCAGCCGGCGGAACTGGGAACGAAACCCCCGCAGCTGGAAACGGCAACGGCAGCCCCCTCGTGAAGTCCGTGGGACCAACAGATTCCACCTTGCCCGCCGTCGACAAACCAGCGGATGCCCCCGATCAGGTCAACGACATCAGACCGGGCACCGGCCAAACACAGACCGCCGCCACTGAGAAGCAAAAGAAGACAAAGGCCGACCTCGACGAAGAGTCCTCGAGCAAGAAGAAAAAGAAGAAGGGTCTGGGCAAGCTCAACCCGTTCTAGAACCAGAGGACAAGGGAACAAACTCAGGCCGCATCCGCTCAGGATACGGCCTTTGCTTTTGGTGTACTTCTCTCCCAGCTGAAGGCCTGTCTCGAATCTGCTAGAGTGAGAGTAGTCCCCTAGCCTGAAATCCTTGTCTGATCAGGGTTTCCGGGCACTCTCCGCGGACTAGCCACTGAGCCAAATGCCCCACGATCTACCCAAAGCGTACGACCCGACAGCCATCGAAGATCACTGGGCTGAGTACTGGGTGCGCGAAAAGCTCTTCGCCCAGCCCACTCCGACGGAAGAGGATCGCCACAGCGGCCAACCCTTCGACATCCTCCTGCCTCCGCCCAACGTCACTGGCCGGCTTCACATGGGCCACATGCTCAATCAGACGGAGATGGACATCCTCACCCGCTGGCACCGCATGCGCGGCGATCGCGCCCTCTGGCTCCCCGGCACCGACCACGCCGGCATCGCCACCCAGATGATGGTCGAACGCCAACTCGCGACGGAGGGTTTCAAGAGGCAAGAACTGGGACGTGAACGTTTCATCAAGCGCGTATGGGAGTGGAAATGCCACTATGGCGGAGCCATCCTCGATCAGATGAAGCGTCTCGGCGCTTCAGTCGACTGGGATCGCGAGTACTTCACCATGGACGAGCGCCTCTCTGTCGCTGTCCGCGAAGCGTTCGTCAAGCTCTACGAACAGGACCTGATCTACCGCGGCGCCTACATCGTCAACTGGTGTCCGCGCTGTCAGACTGCCATCAGCGACCTCGAAGTTGTCTATGACGAGCACAAGGGGCATTTATGGGGAATTCAATACCCAGTCATAGGAGATGACGGCAAAGAAACAGGCGAGTTCCTGACCATCGCGACAACTCGGCCCGAAACTATGCTCGGCGACGTCGCCGTTGCGATCCACCCCGAGGACGAGCGCTACACGCATCTCCACGGCAAGACGCTGCGCCTCCCGCTTGTGGATCGGGAGATCCCGATCATTACGGACGACTGGGTCAGCCGCGAATTCGGCACCGGGGCGGTCAAGGTGACCCCGGCGCACGACCCCAACGACTTCGCCCTCGGCCAGCGCCACCATCTGCCCTCCATCAACGTGATGGACGATACGGCGCACATCAATGACCAGGGCGGCAAGTACGCCGGCCTCGATCGCTTTGTTGCACGCAAGGAAATCGTCGCCGATCTCGAAGCGCAAGGTCTCCTGGCCGGGATCAAGGACCACGTTAACAATATTGGCCACTGCGACCGCTGCAAAACCATTGTGGAGCCGCGCCTCTCCCTCCAGTGGTTCATCAAGATCCAGCCACTCGCCGACAAGGCCATCGCCGCCGTCAAAGAGGGGCACATCAAGTTCACGCCCGAGATGTACGCGAAGACCTACCTCAACTGGATGGAGAACATCCACGACTGGTGCATCTCGCGTCAGCTCTGGTGGGGACACCGCATTCCGGCATGGCACTGCTCCAGCTGTCACAAAACCACCGTCAGCCGGGAAGATGCGACAAACTGCGCCCAGTGCGGATCAGACAAGATCGAGCAGTCCACCGATGTGCTCGACACCTGGTTCTCGTCGGGCCTTCTACCTGTCTCTGTCTTCGGATGGCCCAACATCACGTCTGAAAACCGTAGGGACTTCGACACCTTCTATCCCACCAGTCTCCTGGTCACCGGCTTCGACATCCTCTTCTTCTGGGTAGCCCGCATGATCATGATGGGCTGCTGGTTCTCGCTCGACGTTCCCCTGAAGGACGGCTCTCCGCGTTCTCTCGCGGAGTCAGTCCCCTTCCGTGAGGTCTACATCCATGCCCTCGTCCGCGACGCCAACCGCGAAAAGATGTCCAAGACCAAGGGCAATGTCATCGATCCCATCGAGATCGTCAAGCAGTACGGCACCGATGCCGTCCGCTTTACGCTCGCCTCCATGGCCTCGCCTGGCACTGACATTGCCTTCAACGTCGCCCGCACCGAGGGCTACCGCGCCTTCGCCAACAAGATCTGGAACGCCGCGCGCTTCATGTTCATGAACATCGATCGTGCTGCCGAAGCAGGCATAGTAATCGATACATCCGTACTCGGTTCTATGCCGTCGGCCGAACCCGGCGCGCCGCTCGAATCCCGCTGGATCATCGCCGAACTGCACGTAACAGCTGACAGGGTGAACCAGGCACTCGCGAATTACCGCTTCGACGATGCGGCGAACGCTATCTATCAATTCTTCTGGGGCAGCTTCTGCGACTGGTATCTGGAAATCGTCAAGCTGAGCCTCGATTTCAGCGAAGGCGCCGACAAGGCCCGAACCAAATCGGCCCTCACCACTCTCGTCAGCGTCTTCGAAGCTTCGCTTCGTCTGCTCTCCCCCTTCATGCCCTTCCTCACCGAAGAGGTCTGGCACGCCTTGCACGACGGAAAGCCACCAGCAAGATCCATCGCTCTGACGCATTTCCCCGAGTTTGACACTGCTGCAACCGTACCCACTGTCGCGGGGGAGATGGCACTGCTCCAAAGCCTCATCGTCGAAGTTCGCGCGATCCGCAAAGAAATCGGCGTAGAAGAGAAGGCAGCAGTCCCTATCGAACTGCGAATCGGCGAGAGCCTGAAACCGGCGATCAGTCAGAACGCCGCCATCGTCGAGCGCCTCGCTCGCGTCTCCGAGATCCGCTTCGTATCGCAAATCTCCGCCGGTCTCGCCAAGCACGCAACTTCGCAATTCGACGCAGCCGTCGTCTACGAACGCAAGATCGACGTCGCCGCAGAATGCGAAAAGCTCAACAAGGAAATCGCCAAACAGGAAAAGAATGTCGCCAACGCGGACCGGCAGCTCGCCAACCCGACCTACATTGCAAAGGCGCCGACCCACATCGTAGACGGCCTCAGAAAGCAGCGCGACGAAGCCCAGCACCTGCTCGACAAGCTTCGCGCCGATCGCACTTCCCTCGGCTGCTGAGTGAACCCAGAAGCATGGCGTGTATCTGCCGAACCTGTCTGACGCATTTCCCGGTGCTCGGGATCGCCGACCCGCCGCGCTCGAAAGCCGCCATTCACAAGGCCTATCGCACGGCAGCCAAGCTCTGGCATCCCGACCGCTACGAGAACGCTCCACGCAGGCGCCAGGAAGCCGAAGAGCAATTTAAACGCATTCAGGTTGCCTATCGCGAGCTTTGTGAGCACTTCGATGATCCGAAACGCCGCTTTGTCGAAAAGCACTTTCGCAGTCGTGACATCGCTGACATCTATGCCACCGAAAGATTTTCGGGCGTGGCCCCGCCGCCCATCATCTTTTTCGGCGATTCACATCACTGCTTCTCGATCGCCCACTTTCCCGAAGGCGTTGAGAAGATCATCTTTGAATCCGCTCTTGGCGGGGCTGAATCTCCAGTCGGCTTCGTGAACATCTCCGGCGCCATGCACGAGAAGAATGTTCCAGCGCGCTACATTCTGCTCACCAATCACCGGCTTTTCATTCGAGATTCCAGCGAACTCGTACATGTACTCTGGTATGCAGACCTCGGCGAAATTGAATATGTCGACCGTCATGCCGAGAAGAAGCAGCGCCTATCGCACCGCCTCTTCGGATGGCTGCTCGACAAGGAGCGAAGATTTACGCTCAAAATAGACCGGCGTGATGGTACCGAATTCTATTCTCTGAAAGACACCCCGGATGACAGGGTCAAAAAAGTTATTTATAACTTTCTCCAGCAAATGAGAGCCAAATCGCAATCCTGACTCATCGAAAGAAGAAAGCATGGACTGGAAGAGCCACCGAATCGAAGCAGTGCTGGCGCAGGCCCTCGTCGAAGATCAGGCCGTGAGCGACGCCACCACAAACGTGACAATCGATCCCAACCTGCGCGCCACTGCGTCAATCATCGCGCGTCAGGACCTGGTTGTCGCCGGTCTCGGAGCAGTCCCGCGTTTCCTCGAGGTTTTTGCTCATCTCGATCCCCGCCCAACTGCTCACACGCGTTACGAAGTCATCAGCCACCCCGAAATCTTCGACGGTGTGCGCGTCCACAAAGGGCAAGTTATTGCCGTCATCCGGCACAATGCCCGTGTGCTCTTAAGTTGCGAGCGCGTCATTCTGAACCTCATGCAGCACCTCAGCGGTATTGCCACCCTCACCCGGCAATATGTCGATGCAATTCAGGGAACAAAGGCCCGCATTCTTGACACGCGCAAAACTGTCCCTGGCCTGCGCGCACTCGAAAAATATGCTGTTCTCTGCGGCGGCGGCACTAACCATCGCCTCGACCTAGCATCCGGAATTCTGATCAAGAATAACCACATCTCGCTGGGCGGAGGATTGCGCACCGCGGTGAAGAACGCACTCGAAAAGCGCCAGCCGGGCAATCGCGTACAGGTCGAGGTCCGCACCCAGCAGGAACTGGAAAATGCGCTTGAAATGGGCGCTGAAGCAATCCTGCTCGATAACATGACCCCTCAGCAAATCAAGACCGCCGTGGATCGCATCCGCCAGGAGAATCGCTGGATTCCGGTCGAAGCATCCGGCGGAATCGTGCTGGAAAATGTCCGCGCGTTTGCGGAAGCCGGTCCCGACTTCATCAGCGTAGGTGCGCTCACACATTCTGCCAAGGCGGCAGATATTTCGATGAGCATCGTTGCGGAGCAGGCATAGCGTGTACGACGTTGCAGCAATCGAATCCGCCTTTGCGCGATCCATGTATTCCGGTAATTTCCACTACACCGCCGCCACCGGCTCCACAAACACAGACGCGCTCGAGGCAGCACGCGCTGGAGCGCCACACGGCTCAGTGTTCTTCACCGATGAGCAGACCGCAGGCCGGGGACGCGGCGATCACAGCTGGCACTCCGCCGCTGGTCAAGGTCTGTATGTCTCAGTGGTCCTGCGCCCCAACATAGCTGTCGAACACATACCCTTGATTTCTCTCGCGGCAGGGTTGGCCGCTGCGCAGGCAATCGGCATCACCGCGGGGCGGGAGGTCGATCTGCGATGGCCCAATGATCTCCTCATCGGCGATCGCAAGGCGGGCGGCATCCTCGTCGAGTCAAAGACCGAAGGCGGAGCGCCGAGCTTCGCCGTGGTCGGTATCGGAATCAACGTTCATCAGCGCTCCTTTGATCCCGATCTGTCCACGCCCCCCACTTCGCTGGACCTTGAATCCGGGCGCACTATCAGCCGCCATGCGCTCCTGATCTCCCTGCTAGAATCGCTGCAGCACGAGACGTGGGCTCTGCAGGATCCCGGGCTGCGTGCAGCAATCACAGCGCGCGTCGCGTACATGTCGTCTTGGATTTCCAATCGCCGTGTTGAGGTTCATGGACCCCAGGAATGCGTCGGCACCACTGCCGGGCTCGATGAACACGGCTTTCTCCTGGTGCGCACCGATCAAGGAATCGTGACTGTGCAAACCGGCGGGATCCGCGCAGCAAGGGCAGACAAGGAAGACCATGCTCCTGGCAGTTGATGTAGGAAACACCAACACCGTACTCGGGCTTTATCGCCTCGACGAACAGGCTGGACTTCCCCCGAAAGGCAAGCCTGCACCGGCGAAGGAAAGGTTTGATCTCGCCGCGCACTGGCGCATCACAACCCATCGCACGCAAACCGTCGATGAGTACGGTGTCTTTTTTGTGAAGCTCTTCGAGATGAATGGCCTTTCGCCGAGCCAGGTAACGAACATCATCATCGCTTCTGTCGTGCCACCTCTCGATTCGACCCTTCGCCAGGTCTGCGAGACCTATTTTCATCTCGAGCCGCTTTTTGTCGAACCGGGAATCAAGACTGGAATGCCCGCCCTCGTCGATAATCCCACCGAACTCGGCGCCGACCGCATCGCTGACTGCATCGCCGCCATTGAGCGCTATGGCGGTCCCTGCATCGTCGTCGATTTCGGCACGGCTACAAAGTTCGAAGTGATCTCGGAAAAAGGCGAATACCTCGGTGGTGCCATCGCCCCCGGCCTGGGGCTCAGCGCGGAAGCTCTGTTCTCGCGCGCGGCGCGCCTCAGCCGCGTCGATATCAAGCGCCCTGGCAAAGTGATCGGCACGAACACCGTCGGCCACCTCCAGAGCGGTGTGTACTACGGCTACATCGGCCTGGTTGATGGCATGCTCGAGCGCATCTTTGCTGAACTCGGACACAAGCCCCGCGTCATCGCCGCCGGCGGCCTGGCCCGCATGGTCGCAGCCGATTCTCGGTACATCAGCGAGATCGACGATCTGCTCACCCTCGATGGCCTGCGCATCCTTTTCGAGCGCAATCGGAACGTGCGTCCCAGAGGACGTGCGCACTGAAACGATCGTGCACAATTACTTCAATTACTTCACCGAAATCGAAGAGCGCTTCCAGCAGCGGCGCGGATCGATTCTTCTCCTCTCCACGCTCGACTGGGCACTCATAGAAACGTGGCGTGATGCAGGTATCCCCCTCGAAGCTGTCCTTCGCGGCATCGATACCGCGTTCGACAAGTACGAGTCCCGCCAGAAGCGCGGCCGAATGCGCCGCGTCAATGGGCTTGCCTGGTGCGCCCAGGCCGTGATGGAAGCCTCGGAAGAACTCCGCGAAGCCAGCGCAGGAACCGCGACCTCAACCTCCGACCAGGTCAATACCGGCTTCGAGCATGAGCGGGTGGCCTCTCACCTCGAAACCGCGGCTACGGCGCTGGATGCCTCCTCCATCGCGCATGAAGCATGTACAGCAACTGCCGCACGCCTCCGGGAACTCGCCGCCGAAGCTCGTACGGCCAAATCTTCCGTCACAGCAGCGCAGGAGATGGAGTCCTTCGAGCGCATCCTCACTGTTTTGGAGGAAAAGCTCTTCGCGGCACTTACCGCAGCCGCACCGGAAGATATTCTGGTAGCCCTCAAGGAACATGCATCTAGCGAACTTGCCCCTTATCGCAGCCGCATGGGCGCCGTCCAACTACGACAGGTCGAGCACCAGTTTGTGCAGAAACAGCTTCTCGTACACTACAGCCTTCCCCGGCTCAGCCTTTTCTACATGAGCCAGCAATGAAGCCTCGTCGACCTCAACCTACGGCTCTGAAAACGCCGAAATCCGCGCTCGTCAAGATAGAGAAGCCAATTTATGGCGGTGCATTCCTGACACGCTTCGAAGGAAAGGCCACATTCGTTCCTCTGACCTTGCCGGGTGAGCAGGCCAGCATACGCATCATCGAGGACAAGCGAAGCTACACAACCGCCGAACCCGAAGCGATCGTTTCACCCGCGCCAAATCGCATTGTTCCGCGCTGCCATCATTTCGGTGCCTGCGGCGGCTGTAGTTATCAGCACGCAACCTACGAGATGCAAATCGAGTTCAAGCTGCAGATACTCCGCGAAACGCTGCAACGCGCCGGAGTCCAACCACCAGATCAGACCGACGTTCTCGTTGGCCAGCCCTGGGGTTACAGAAATCGCATTCGCCTCGCCTTTGATTCCGCCGGACGCGTTGGCTACCGCAGCCGGCGCTCGCACGAAATAATCCCGATCCGCGAATGTCCGATAGCTGCGCCACTGCTCGAGCGAGCCGCCCTGCAGGCATCTGAAATCCTGCTTAAGGATCGACCAGCATTTCGGCCTATCGAAATCTCGCTCTTCTGCGATACGGATGAGCATGCGTTGCTTGCTAGTATCCACGTGAATGAGCCCGCCACTCGCGGATTTGGTGAATTCGTTTCACTGTGGAAGGCTCAGGTTCCCGAGCTGGCAGGCGTCGAGTGCGTACAGGAAGGATCGGCTAATGAGCGGTCAAGACAGCTGGCCCGCTGGGGACAAAGTTCTATTCTGTATCGCGCTGCCGGTTCCGACTACCACGTTGATCATGGCGCCTTTTTCCAGGTCAATCGGTGGCTGATAGACGCTTTCGTTGAACAAATCGTCGGCAGTCACCAAGGCAAGGTAGCTTGGGACCTCTTCGCTGGCGTGGGCTTGTTCGCGCGTCAACTCACATCCAGCTTTGAAGAGGTCATTGCGATTGAATCTGCACCTGCTGCCACTCCGGCGCTCAAGCAAAACCTCGACGGTACAACTGCAAAAGCTCTTATCACGGATACGCTCTCGTTTTTGAAAAGCCAGTCTAGAGCAGCCACGCCAGACCTGATCGTTGTCGATCCACCTCGAGCGGGCCTGGGCCCTGAGATCACCGCCCGGCTCGGGGACATCGCGGCGCCTGCTCTGGTCTATGTTTCCTGCGATCCCTCCACCCTGGCACGTGATCTAAAGGCGCTCCTCACATCTGGCTACTCGCTTGTTTCGGTTACCCTTGCGGACCTCTTTCCACAAACCTTTCATCTTGAGACGGTGGTCACATTGCGCAAATCCTGAGTCTGATAACCTAAGCGGCCATAGATAATTCCTAGATTTTCGGGCCGATGAAAGCTGATCAGATCCACCGCGGGCCAGTTGAGCTCGAACAACAGCCCCGGATGGGGGTCCCTCTCTTCCACGCCGCCTGGTTGTTTGCAGCCGGGATTGTGATCGCCCGCTACATCTGGCTCCGTCCCGCCTGGCTCCTTCTCTCGCTAGTTCCCATCGCGATTCTCTCTGCGCTCGCCGCCCTTCGTGCACAACGCATGATCTGGCTGCCCATTGGAGTGCTGTGGTGCATCCTCGGCGTGTGGTGTGCTGAAATGCAGCCGCAACCAGCCCCGGATCCCGCCCTCGCGGCACTATCTGATGGCCTGATGCGCACCCTCGAAGGCTCAGTCATCGAAGCCGGCCCTGTTCGAAGCGAGCCCAAAACGGAGATCTCTGATGCGAATGAAGGGCCGTCTCAACGCATCGATGTCCGTCTCTCATCTGTCGAGGTTGTCTCCGATGTCGAAGACGTCCAGAGACCCAGCACTGGCATCGTGCGCATGACAATACGATGGCCCGCAGATCGAGAAGCGCCCGTCGGCTTCGGGTGTGGACAGCAAATTCGAGCCGACGCGCGCCTCATGCTCCCCGACGTCTATCGTGATCCGGGTGCATGGAACTACCGCGACTATCTTCTCGACAAAGGAATCACCTCCACCGCATCGATCAAAGCAGATCGGTTGCATCCACTCGATTCAACCGGCCAGGGGACAATGGCCTGTCGAATTACAGCATGGCAACACGCAGCCAGTGCGCGGCTTCTTGCACTTCCCACCACGATGCAGAGCCTTCCAGCTGCTTTTCGCCTGAGTGGCGATGACGCAATCATGCTTGCCGCGATGGTCACGGGGGATCGCACTTATCTGACGCAATCGCTGCGTGAGGGTTTCGAGCGAACTGGCTCATTTCATATGCTCGTCGTCTCCGGTCTGCACCTCGGTATTGTTGCTGCTTCCATCTTCTGGACGGCGCGAAGGCTCCGAATTCCGCAGCTACCGGCAACATTCATCACCATCGGATCATCGCTTGCGTACGCTCTGTTCACTGGGCTTGCCACCCCTGTGCAGCGATCGCTTTGGATGGTATCGCTCTACCTGATCGGCCGGATTTTCTACCGTGAGCGAAACATACTCAACACCATTGGATTTGCATCGCTCTGCCTTCTCGTCGCAAGCCCGCGAAGTCTCTTTGAATCTAGCCTGCAAATGACGGTTCTTGCTGTAATCTCCATCGGCGGTGTAGCCGTTCCCCTGCTCGAGAAGACAGTCCAACCCTTCCTGAACGCTACGCGCGACCTGCGCCTAATTGCTCTCGATGTCAAACTCCCCCCACGCGAGGCACAATTCCGCGTTATGCTTCGCATGTTCGCCTCCGCGACGAGCAAGTCGCTAAGCAAGTTCATCGGCTGGAAACTCTTGCCCTGGACACTTCGCCTCGCGCTCCGCTGCATCGAAGCACTCGTGGTCTCATGCGTTGTCGAGTCGGCAATGGCTTTCCCGATGGCCGCATACTTTCACCGAATCACAGTCTTTGCATTGCCGGTGAATATGCTCATCCTGCCCCTGCTCGTCTTACTTGTGCCCAGCGCATTGGTCACACTTTTGTTCACATTCCTGTCGTCTACTGCTGCTGCCGTCGCTGGCATTTTGACAGCAGCGCTCTTGCACATCGGGGTCGGACTAATCCAACTCTTCGCAGCCATTCGCACCGGGGACTTCCGCATTTCAGGGCCGCTCTGGATCCAGACTTTGGCTTTCTGCATTCTCCTTGCTGCAAGCCTTGCTTTGGCTCGCACCGGCAATTATGTCCGGCCCAACTGGCTTCGACGAGGCGCCTCTCTTGCCCTGTTCCTTGCCGCTGCCGCCGTTGTCGTGCCGCGCCCAATCAATCATCCGCGCGACGCACTTCTGGTCGAAGCGATCGACGTCGGCCAGGGCGATTCTCTTCTGCTTATTACACCTGATGGGAAAACAATGCTCGTGGACGGAGGTGGATTCGGCGGCAATCCACACCAGATCGCACAGACCTTCGACATAGGCGAAGAGGTTGTCTCTCCCGTGCTGTGGTCACGCGGAATCCGTCACGTCGACCTCGTTGTCCTCAGTCATGCCCACTCTGACCACATGGGCGGCCTCGCGGCCATTCTGCGCAATTTCAAGCCGAACGAATTGTGGGTAGGCAATAATCCGCCCTCCCCAGCTTATCTCGACCTTCTGAATCAAGCGCAGAGTCTTGGTGTTCAGGTTCGATCGATGCGGGCCGGTGACATCGCGAAATTGGGGACAGCAGACATCCACGTACTTGCGCCATCGCTCGACTACAAACCCGGTACCGAACCGGGCAACAATGACTCACTTGTCTTGCGCATTGGCTATAGCGACACATCCGTCCTTCTTGAAGGCGATGCAGAAGCCTCCATCGAACGCGAAATGCTCGCCGAACATCCCCTCCAAAGCACGCTTCTCAAAGTAGGGCACCACGGCAGCGCCACCTCCACTCAGTCCGATTTTCTCTCCCGAGTATCGCCCCGATTCGCGATCATCTCATGCGGACTCCACAACCACTATGGACATCCGCGAACAGAAGTCTTGAAATCGCTGCAGGCCTCTCATGTGCGTACGTTCTCGACTGACATCAATGGCGCAGTCTGCTTCACCTTGGATGGAAGAAGCGTGGATGCCGAAGGGTTTTGCGGCGTGCAGAGCCAATAAGGCGTCCACCGTGTACTCTCAGAACTCAATCACCTAGAACCGCATACGCGCGCCAAACTGGAACTGCCTTGGATGATAGTAGTCGGTCGCGTTGATATCCAACGCCTTACCAAACTCCGTCTGTCCGGCTTTCAGCCCTGTGAGAAAGCTGAGACGAGGCATCGCACCGTTGAGGGTCCCTTGCTCGATGGAATAGCCAACGGTTTCGATCTGCGTGACGTTCTGGTGATTGAACAGGTTGAAGCTCTCGGCCATCAGCTCAAGTTGTCTCATCTGTCCGAGGTTGAAGCTCTTTGCGATCCGCAGGTCGGCCTTCCAGGTTGCGGGACAGCGGTAAGTATTGCGTCCCACACCATACACGCGATTGTCGCCTCCATAGCCGTTCATTCCGGTGCTGAGTCCTATGATTGCCTGTCCATTTACATTGAACTCCTTCGCAAGTGAACCAGCAGTGCGCATCGTGTACGGCGAACCACTGTGGAAGTTTCCAACGCCGCTCATCATCCAGCCATTACCGACATAGCCCGCAAAATCCTTCAGCTTCCACTTCGGCTGCAAGATCACCGCAGCAGTTGCCGAATGCCGCACATCAAGATCGCTTACTCCGTATTCCTGCCTGAAATCGACAGGATCGAGAACGCTAGGTCCGCTGATTTGGGTTGACTCATTCGGATTCCAGTCCGCTGCGTGTCCGAACGTGTACCTGCCGCGAAACATCAGCCCATGAGCATTTCGCGAGAGCCGCAGCACCATCGACTCGTAAGTCGAGTTGGCACGGCTGGAGATCTCGGACACCTGCTGATAATGGGAATTGAATCGCCCGCCAGAACCCGAGCTTGCCGAGGGCCATGAGGCAAAAAAAGGAACGGTGATCTGCTGAGCTTTGATGGGCCCTGATCCGTTGCCATCAACGATGGCATAGGTTATGGTTTTCGGGTTCGTCACAGGATCGATGTTCGCATCCACTGTCACTGGCAGCCTTCGACCAAGACTCGCGACTCCACTCGCTTCGAGATGAACTCGCCCCGGCAGTGTCTCTTCAATCGACAGCTCGGCCTGATGTACTTGTCCATTGTGGAACGACGGCGCAAACTCAACCGCGCCTGGTTTCACCACTTTGCCGGGTGCTCCGGCCAGCACATAGGGGAATGGCGGCGCTCCACCACCACTCAGGTTGTCTGTGGGTCGCATGAAGAAACTCAGATCGCCCTTGCTCGAACCAGTCTGTGTAAGCGCGGTCTCAATTACGGCATTCGGCGTGCGGGTGAAGTACATCCCATAGCCCAGACGCAGCACGGGCCAACGGCTTTCTCCCGCGCCCCAGGCTAAACCTGCGCGGGGCCCCCACTGGCTGCCCAGGGCTGGCGGACGCTCCGTCAGCGGCAGGTCCGGGTTGTCCAACCTGCTGATGGGAGCGGGTAATTGCTCCAGTTCCCACCGCATTGCCAGAGTAAACACGCTCCGCTTGGTGGTACGCCATTGCGCAGTCGCGTGTCCCGACCAGTCGTTCGTTGAGAGCCACCAATTGGATGGCCCTATCATCTGCGAATAATACGAGTAGCATGGCAGGTAGCCCAGCCCATGCAGCGCGCCCGCCGCGTCGCGCCACGGCTTGCCCCGTTGGTCACAGTTATGCTGGTTCATCGGATTTAGCTGCCCATTTAGTCCGAAGGCGAAGAAGGCAAGGGAATCGGCCGCAAAGTCCTCGACGCTGGAGTAGTAATAGGTTCCAGTCTGATTGCGCAACCTGCTGGTTGCATCAGTTTCGTGAATAAACCCACCGCCTGCATTCAGTAGAACATTGCCATGCGACCATTTCATTTGCTGCTGCAGACTGTAGATATTCTCGTCCGGATACCTGCCCCTTCCGAACCGCGCCGGATTTCCAATAGTGAACCCGTCACGTGAATCCACTACGATTTGCGGCAGCCGTCCCCATGCGTTGATGTTCAATGACTGCTCAAACTCTGAAGGTTCCTCGGGCTCCTGACTCTGGACATGCCGCCCAAACGAGCCTTGGGTTATTGCGAGCAAATTGGAAGTCACTGATATTCCCCACCTGCCAAGCAACCAGTCGGATGCTGTATCCATCATCCCGAGACTGTGTGAGCCGTACGTCTGCCATGCACGCGTAGATCCGCCGCCTGGCGAGCTGCTTCTCTGGCCGTTTCCCTCCAACGTGAACTGGTGCCGCTCGCCACCCTTCCAATCCAAACGCCCGAAGCCGCTCATCTGACGGGACGATCGCGCTGTTGGCCCCAGCAGCTCAGCCAGAGATTCAAGCACCTTCGAGTAAGCACTCACTCCGCTTGAGATCGGGTCGATCCCGCTGAGGCTCAATTGCGCGCTCAACAGCTGCATCTGATCGTTCGTGGGCTGCGCGAAAAACTGCTCCGGGTGTCGAACTGCAGCCATGGCAGAATCGTTCCGCTCGTATCCGTCCAGAGCCCCGAACCAGAACAAGTGCGGGCGATGAAGAACTCCGCCAATGCCAGCGCCCCAACGCAGTCCAAAGTCCGACAGCGAGAAGCTATCACCCGTAAAGGTTGGAACTCTCGATCCTGATCCGGCCACCGACTCCTTGACCCACTGCATAGAGGGATTCTGTGCCTCAAACCTCCTCTGAAGATTGAATAAAGAGAACTGGCCGTGAAGATGCTCGGTCCCATGACGCGTTTCGATGTTGAGGGCCGCATGATCGCGATGCCCACTCGGCACAATGCCGCTGCGCCGAACCAGGCCGAGTGCACTTGCGCCAGTAGCGAACTCACTTCCATTTCCTCGATGTAGACCCCCAAACGCTGACCGAAATTCGAGGCTGTCCACAATGATCCGCGGGCTTGCTCGGTCAGGTACTTCATGCCTTTCGTCTGCTCCGCCGTCCGAGCGTCGCGCATCTGACAAAGGCAACGCAAAATCTGTAGACATCGGCAAAGACTCCAGTTGCGTTGCATCCAGACTCTCGCCTTGCTGGACATCTGCAAATCGAACAGCCGCTATTTCCGGCCTCCAGGGCAAACGCGCTCCCAGCGCTGAATTCTGTAGCGCGACAAGACCAATCGGTTCTAGCTCTGCCACGACAGACGCAATCGAAAGTGGAACGTTCGGATCTCTAGACAGGCCCGAAACAACATAAGGAGGGCTTCGCCTTGAACTGGTCACCGGCAACACTGAAATCGATGCAAGCGGAAACGACACTTCCGGCGCCATGCGCAATGGAACAAGATTTCCTTGCTCCCTCGCTCGGGCCAGCAGTTCCCGTCCGTTGCGCTCCTGCGCTCGATCTTTACTCTTGATTTCTCCCCGAGTGCCGGCCAAGTCCGCGGCCGCTGAATGCCCTGCTGTAAGGTCGATCACCGCTTGTACATGCGACTCATGCCCCGGCGAGATTACAATCCCGCCCACTTCTCCCGTGCCCTTAGGTCCTGTCGCAGACAGCGTGTACTCGCCTTCCGCGAGATCCTGAAACCGGTATCGGCCTCCGCGCGAAGTTTTACCGACAACAAAAGCACCAGTGATCACATTTCGAACCGTGACCGTGGCATTCGCCAGCGGAGCCGAATGCGTATCGGTCAGCAATCCAGCCAGCGATCCAGCTGGCCGTTGCGCTTTACCAAGCCCTGTCGAAAGCATGCCGACAGCAACCAGCAATCCGGCTGCACCGAACAGTTTCCTCCCGAATTGCACTCCCATGCAGACCAACTTGCGATCAAGCGGCAGGCCCCCCATCTCGTGCGTCAATCTCCTAAATAGGGGCATTCCGACCGAGACCGGGCCAGATCAGGAGAAGCCTCCTTTATCCAGCCGCATTTTCCTTGTAGTGAATTAGGCAGCCATTGTAAGCAGTTCGCAGGAAAGACCAAGGTGACTGCGCGCACAGCCAGCGTTGCGAACGGAACGCCTCCGCGGCCGCTTTTACCTGCTTTCGGTTGATAGACTGGGTACAGGTCACGAGTCGACGAGCGAACGTTCTCCTCCGTCGAGATCAAAACTCTATAAAGCATTGAATGTAAGTTGGTTATGTTCATTGACGAGGCAAAAATCCGTGTGAAGGCCGGCGACGGCGGTAACGGCTGTATGGCCTTCCGCCGCGAGAAGTTCGTCCCTCGCGGCGGACCCTCGGGCGGAGATGGCGGCCGCGGGGGCGATGTCGTCATGGAATCCTCCCAGCGGCACAACACACTGATTCACTTCCGCTACAACCCCGAGCACAAGGCCCAGCGCGGGGAGCACGGCATGGGCTCCAACTGCACAGGCCTGGACGGCAAATCTACCGTCCTGCAGGTCCCGGTCGGCACCTCGCTCTACGACTTCGAGACCGGCGAACTCGTTCACGACTTCTCTGAACCCGACGAACGCATCATCGTCGCCAAAGGCGGGCGTGGGGGTCGTGGCAACCAGCACTTTGCCACCAGCACCCATCAGGCTCCGCGCGAGCACGAAATGGGACGGCCCGGTGAGGAACGCATTTACCGCCTTGAGCTCAAACTCCTCGCAGATGTAGGCCTCGTCGGCTATCCAAACGCCGGAAAGTCCACACTCATCTCGCGTATCTCTGCCGCCAAGCCGAAGATAGCCGATTATCCCTTCACCACGCTTGAGCCGAATCTCGGCGTAGTCACGGTCGGCGAAGAACCGCACCAGCAATCATTCGTGGTCGCAGACGTGCCCGGTTTGATTGAAGGCGCGCACGAGGGCTCAGGACTCGGCACTCAATTTCTCCGCCATATCGAACGAACCAGCGTCCTCGCACACCTGGTCGACGTATCGGACGCTTCCGGCCGTCCTGATCCCGTTGAGGACTTCAAGGTGATCAACAACGAGCTCGACAGCTTCGGTAACGGGCTTCTCGATAAGCCCATGATCGTAGTCGCCACCAAGATCGATTCCGCTAATCCAGACAAGCTCAAGAAGCTGACCACCTACGCCAAGCGCCGCAAGATTGAGTTCCACGCCATTTCTGCTGTCACAGGCCGAGGTATCGACGAACTGAAATGGGCGCTCGCTAAACGAGTGCAGCCCGTCGCCAAGACGGCATGAATTGTCTGAAATGCGGCGATCCGGTGCACGTTGTTACACTCAGACAATGCTGACGAAGATGCTGTTTCTACCGGTTCTAGCCGCCGCGCTCACTTCCGCTTCCGCCGCGCAAAACGTCAAAGACTTCCTCGGCCGTTGGGACATGACCGTCACCCCCGCCACCGGCACACCCTATCCGCAATGGATGGAGCTTACAGATAACAACGGCAAACTCGAAGGTCGGGTTCAGCCAAGGGGTGGCGCTTGGCACCCCATAGAGGGCGCTCACATCGCTTCCGGCAAACTGATAGTGCCCGTGGGACCAGGAGCTAACTGGGAACTGACAGAAAGCTCAGGAAGGCTGACCGGGACTGAGAAGCACGGCGACGCTGAAGGTCCGACACTGGCTGGAGTGAAGGCGCCTTCGCTGGATCGCCGGATGCCTAAGAAATGGACCAGGCCCAGGCCTCTATTCGACGGCAAAGACCTTAAAGGCTGGGAGCCGATCGGCAACGTCGAGAACAACAAGTGGGTGGCCCGCAATGGAGAACTGGTGAACGACAACCCGGAAGTGCCCGGTCAAAAAAATCACGGTGCAGCCAACATCAAGACAACTGAAAGGTTCCAGGACTTCAAACTGCACATCGAAGTGAATTGTCCCGAAGGCGGCAACAGCGGCATCTATATGCGGGGCCGCTATGAGCTACAGGTGGGCACCGAGGGCGGCAAACTCCCTACCCATGAGATGGGCGCGATCTATAGTTGGTATCCTCCGCCGCAGGGATCAGAACTCGGTCTCGGAAAATGGACGGCCTTCGATGTCACGTTAGTCGGTAGGCATATTACGGTCCTACGCGACGGCAAGATGTATCACAACAACGTCGAACTCCCCGGCCCCACCGGCGGCGCTCTCGATAGCAACGAGGCCGAGCCGGGACCGTTCTACCTGCAGGGAGACCACCACGGCGTCATTGCCTACCGGAACATCACCATCTCTGTCCCAAAAGAGTAGAGCGGCGGCGGGCTGCATGTGATTTGCAGCTCGCCGCTGGACCGTCCGGCTACACCATAGCCCGTTCCTTCACCATCAGGTATTGATTCAGCACCGAAGATGTAACCGCCTCTGGATTCAGATCCAGAGTCAGCGCTCCTTGCTCGTGCAGCCGTGCGATCAGTAATTCGCGCCGCCCTGCCATCTCCTGTGCTGCGGCGCTGCGAAACATCTGTTCAACCGTCTTCGGCCGCTCCTGCGCAATTGCGTCCACCTCCGGCTGCGCCATAGCCACGAACAGCAGCACATGTCTTCGCAGCAACTGCATAGCACCGTCGATCACCTCAGGCCGCATCGCCGTTTCCGCGATATCCGTGATCCACAAAATTAATGATCGTCTCGGCTGCAGCCGTCCCATCAGCGCCGTCGCGCGCAGGTGATCCGCCTCGCTTGACTCAGCCCGAAGCTGCGCCAGCAGTTCAATCATTTGCCGGAGTTGTGCCGCACCCCGGCCCGGGAGTAGACGCTGCTGTACGGTCTGACCGTATGCAAGCAGACCCACGCGATCCCCCGAGAACAGCGCAAGCTGGGCCAGCGCGACAGCAGTCGAGCACGCATGATCAAGCTTCGAATGTGCCCGCAGGCTGCCGGCCGCAAGCGGCATTGCCGCATTCGCCTGAGGCGGAGCCACCACGCGCGAGCGCATGAGCCGTCCGCAGTCCAGCACGATCCACACCGGCTGGCTCCGCTCCGTCTGATACTGACGCGTGATCAGGCTGCCCCTGCGCGCGCTTGCCGTCCAGCAGACATCTCGCAGATCGTCGCCTTCGCGGTATTCCCGCAAGCTTTCAAAATCGCGTCCCAGCCCACGCTGCCGCGTCTGACGCAATTGCAGATCGAGCTGCCTGCTCCGGGCCAAAAAGATCTGCTGCTCTTCACTCGTGCGCAACATGGGATATACGCGAATCGTCTGCGCCAGTGCCGCCATGGACCACTTCTCCGCCAATCCCAGCGGCGAACGATACCGAACATAAAGCGATCCGGTAGTGCAATCTCCCCGCTCCTGCGGCTCGATCAAATATCGTACTGATGCAGGCACTCTCGGAAATGCCGATAGCCGAATCGGCTCCGGATGGGCCGTTGCATCCATCAGCGCAGGCGGCAGATCGTCCGTGAGACGGCACTCCAGAATCACTGCGCTGTGGTTTTCAATGGTGAGTTCAATTTCGGACTGGCTGTCGAGCGCAGGAGCATTCGACCACTTCCGCATCGCAGTCAGACTCCCCGCTTTCGGAAGCCGCATTCCGTCGAGAGCAGCAGCCATCAAAACCAGGGCATCCCACGCCAGCATTGCGTAGCTCAATCGCACATCCCAGAGACCGAAGACCAGGAAGATGAATCCTGCCAGAAGTAGCGCGATCGTTCGCGGCGTCAGCCCGAAGCTCATCTTGCCGCGCGGCTTGCATTCACCACGAACCTCGCCGGGATGAAATTGTGGAGGGATCATTGGCGCGGAACCGGCACCGCTGCGATCACGTCCGCCAGCACGCGGTCGGCATCGAAACCTTCAAGCTCGGCTTCCGGCTTCAACATCACGCGATGTCGCAACACCGGCGGAATCGCGCGCTTCACATCATCCGGCACCAGATAGTCCCGCCCGTCAAATGCAGCCGATGCTTGCGCAACACGCATCAGGCTCAGCGCAGCACGTGGACTCGCTCCCAGCAGCAGCGTTGGCCACTCCCGCGTCCGCCGCGTTAGATTGAGAATATATCCGTATAGTTCCGGCTCAATCCGGATCGCGCGAACCTCCGCACGTGCCGCCTCCAGCATGCCCTCTGGAATCGAAGCAATCGCCGCATCTTCCAGCAAGCCGCCCCCGCTTCCGGCGTGATGTCGCTCCAATATCTGCAGTTCCTCCGCTTCCGTCGGATACGACACGCGTATCTTCATCAGAAAACGATCGAGCTGCGCCTCAGGCAGCGGATAAGTTCCTTCGAAGTCCACCGGATTCTGGGTAGCAAACACTGTGAACCACGACGGCAGTGGACGCCGGGTTCCGTCGCTCGTCACCTGCCGCTCTTCCATGCACTCCAGCAGTGCGGCTTGCGTGCGCGGAGGCATGCGGTTGATCTCATCCACGAGCAGCAGGTCCGTAAACACTGGACCCGCATGAAACATGAACGAATCTGTGCCAGGCCGCAGAATCGAAGTTCCCAGTATGTCAGCCGGCATCAGGTCCGGAGTGGCCTGCACGCGTTGAAATCCGAGCCCAAGAAGCTTGCCCAGCGTTTTCACCATCAGCGTCTTCGCAATGCCCGGCACGCCCTCCAGCAGTGCGTGCCCTTGACACAGCACGGCGATCAGCACCTCTTCCACTGCGTGTGACTGACCCGATATCACGCGGCCCAACTCGGTACGGGCATGCGCAATCAATTCATTCGTCGCCCGAAGCGCCTGTTGTTCAGCAGTACTGTTCTCTTTCAGTTCCTCGCTCATGAGCGCCTTTCCTGTCTGATCTGGCTACTGGCACTGAACTCGCTACGCGGCCTGGCCGCATTCATCAAATTTTCGCGATGATGGTGAAGCATCTGAATCATCTTCAGCGCCGCCCGCGGTTCGATCGCTTCATTTCGAATTGCATCTTCGCAGGAACGAAGATCATCTTCAAGCGCTGGATCCGCATTCGGAAAACGCCGCCTTATCGCGGCCGCCAGTTCCTCGGCACTGACGCGAGACTGACTAAGCCCGCACATGCGCAGCGCACTCCGCCTGAAGCGCTCCCAAGCGATTGACACGGCGGTCGAGTTCGCTCCGGCGGAGCGGTACAGCGATCCCAGCGCATCCAGAAACTCGATCGGCGTTCCACGCGGCACAGAAGCGAGTTCGCGCAGCGGCCCACTGCGGCGGCTGAAGCTGAAGATGATCAGAATCGAAGTCAGAATCAACCCCGTCCACAACAGGCGAACAGTTGGACCGCCTATAAAGCTCCAAGTCGACCGGATCTCGCCATGCAGCGATTCGTCCCAATAAATGTGCCGTCCTTCACGCGGGCCGAGTGAATTCAGCAGCAGATCGAGATCCGCCCCACGCGCCAGAGAGGCGTTCTCCAGCGGCGTTGAATTTGCCCACCATACAACATGGCCTTTCCCATAGTCGTATTCGACCACCGCAGGCTGTCCTGCGCACTCGAATTGAGTACGCTGGGCTGGAGTGCCGATATTCCAACTCGCTTCGGGAACCATCCAGACCTCGCCGGTGTTGGCGAGCGAATCGAACCCTTGAGCATCAAGCTGGCATGCTGCAAACGTGAAATTCTTTGACTCGCTTACCTGACCGTCGGGCAGAAGATATCCGCCATACAGGCCCGTGGCAAGCACACGTCCCCCGCGCGAAACGATCTGCTCCACAGCCTTGTAGTCTTCCACCTCCCGGCTGAATGGCTGCGCAAAGATAACAACAGTATTCGGACCCGCCGCAGCTGCTAACTCTGTGAGGGGGCGCTCCCAACGCTCGATGCTATAGCCGGATCGAAGAAGTGACTCATAAGCAGCACGGGCTCCGTGCTTGCCGGTGAGATATGTGGAGGGCAAGGGATTCTGATCATTATTCTCCTTCGGCATCGCGAAGGCGATCACGATGGCGAGTCCCATCGCAATCCCAACACTCCATAGCAGGAGCTTCCTGTCCTTCGCATCGAGCGATGACATGAACCTCATCGCGCACCGCCTTCTGAACCGGCTGCAGTCGATCCACCCCTGATCAGCCCGGTCGCGACGCTCTCGGCTGCCCTGTAGTCGCTCTCCGCCGCCTGCTGCCCGCCATACCAGAAGCGCTCAAATGTGCCCGTCAGTTGCCATAGCCCCGATCTGCGGGGATCCTCCTGCGCAACCAGAGCGAGATATTCCCTCGGAGTGCGCGCGCGATCCGCCGGCCATAGGCGCCGTGACTCGAGCCGCGAAATCGCCGCCCAGTAGAGGAAGTGAATTGCCTCTCGCCACTCAGTACGTTCAGCCGCACGCCGAGCATCCTCCAGCCAGAGCTGCCAATCCCGTGCCGACGCAGCGCCGGGCGCAGGCAATTGGTCACCCTCCGGTGTGAGCCTCACGCGCCATCGCCGTTCCAGCCCTACCAGGGAATAGACGAGCGCGACACAAACACCCAGGATGAATCCCCAGACGATTACTCGGCCAATCCAGGCGGATCGCGCTTTCAGGAAGCTTACGCCGGCAAAGAGATGATTCAGCCATCGGGCGAACTTCTCCAGAACCGAGTCCTTGACCGTCTGCTCCTGCAGATTGCGGAATTCTTTTCCGGCCAGCACCTCGCGCATAGCCGCACGCTCTTTTGAATGATCTGCAGCAGTTGCGAGCGTTGCGCGCGACTGCGCCAGGTCACCGTCAAGTCGCGTCTTCGCCTCTTTCAGCAGTTGCGCTATCGGCGGCTCGGCCTGAACGACACCTGGGGGTTTTGAAGCGCTCTTCGGCTTTTCGCTGGATTCGTCTTTAGTCCCTGTCTTCTGAAACAACAGCCGAAGCCAGCCATATCGAACCAGGCGTCGTTCCGTCACCGCGCCAATTGCAACCGGGACACGATCGTCACCCCCGATCAGCGCCGGATCGCAGCTCTTCTTATCCCGCGCCTGCGAGCAGGCCTCCAAGGATGATTCGAGGCGAACAAGGTGCTGCTGATAGCTCTCGAGCGAAACATCTTCCGCATGAACGGCCATCTGCGATGACGGGGTCGGCAGCTTTTGTGCATGGCTAATGCCAGCAACAAAGATACCTAGGCTGAGCACCGAGCAAGCGCGCAATCGCACGGATTTCATCCCAGCGTTTCCTCGCTCACATTGCTCGCCTGATCCGGATTATCGATTATCCCTGCGGGCTGCGCGGCTACCGCTTCCATCACCTCAACTGCAGGCGCCTCTGCCGCAACCTCCATCAGCCGGGACTCGGCGGCAGACGGGCGCACCAGCGCGACATTGCCCGCCGGAGAAGTCGACTCCGCGACCGCAGTCATCCCCGCCTGCTGCATCATCCATTCAATGTCAAAGCCTTCTTTACGAATTCGCTGATCAAAGTAAAACAGTGTTAGCCCGATTCCATACACCGGCTTCGTCAGTGCCCGCACTGCGAACATCGCGCCATACAGGCAAAAGGTCGTGATGAGCCCCAGTAGGCGCGCATGAGCTTGTCCCTGCAGGCCGGGCACAAGTGCCAGCACAATCATCGCCGGGAAAACGACGACCCATGCCAGAATCTGGTTCAAGAGAATCCCAAGAATATAGAGAACGAAAATCCGGCCTCTCGTGCCCTCGCTCAGGCGCGTACCGCGCTTCAACGCATTCCATGCGCCCGCCTGTTCAACCACCGACGCTGGAAAGGCCAGGCACAGCCGCAGCAACATCCAGACCGCAAAAGTGCCAAACGCGAGGAACATCAGAAAAAGCATCCCGCCAAACAGCGGACTTGCGTCGTTCGCAGCGTAGCCACTCACTTTCGTTGCGATCATCACTCCCATCACAACGCCGAAAACGACCGTTGGCCCTACAAGAATAGCGAGCCCCTGGAGGAGAAGGATGCCAACATACCGCCACCCTCGCCGCCATGCTGATTTGTATGCGTCCCGAATCGTGATCGGGTAGCCCAGGAAACTTCTCGCCGCCGCATCCGACATGGCTGCTTCGCCCAGAGCAGTCGAACCCACAGTCGCCGGTACCAAAAGCAGAGCCAGCAGGACTACAAGCGTCCATGCAATCGCGTTCGCGGCTGTCGGCCCTTCGCTTGCCTTCGGCCCGATCCATCCGATCAACGCGATAATCCCTGCGAAGAACACGAACATCGTCCCTGCGGGAATCGTCGCAATTCCCAGAAAGACCAGAAATCGCGATCGATAAATCTGGGCGGTTCGGTCGAGTACTTCGCCGAGTCTCAGCGGATGTAGCGGCTCATTCATTTCCGCTCCCCGGCTCCATCCCAAGCGTATCGAACGCAGGCTGGACTTCAGAAGATGTCGGCGCTGCCGTCATCCCAGCTGCCATCATCATGTGCTCGATGTCGAAGCCCTCTTTCCGCACCCGCTGATCGAAATAGAAAAGCGTGAATCCTGTTGCGTAAATCGGCCCGACAAACGTATTGGTGAGAAACGCCAGCAACTGCTGCAGTACGCTCATCCACAGCGGAAGCATGCCCTTATGTCTTATGCCCGACAGAATGAAGAACCCCTGCGTCAAGGCAGCCAGTCCGATTTGAATGACGATCGTAAGCACTCCCAGCATGAAGATCCGGCCTCGCGAACCTTTGCTTAGGGAAATGCTGCGCTTGATCGCGGCGCGGGCGGTCAGGTTCTCCACCGTGCACGCCGGCACAGCCAGCGAATAGCGCAGGCTCATAATGATGCCATAGATTCCAAACGCCACCAACAGCACGACAAAACCCACAGAGGCGCCGAGCAGCATCAGCGCGGTCTTCTGGTCGATAGCCGGCGCTGCGTGGGCATTCAGCATCCCTGTCGTTCGCACGTAATGGAACAGCAGCACCGCATAAGCTGCGTAAATCAGCACACAGGGAAACCACGCCAGAAAATAGATGATTGTCAGCAGCCACACATAACGCCCTGTCCGGGGCAGAACGGCACGATATGCCGCGTTGATACTCGCCCGTTCACCCAGATGCAGCCAGCCCACCGCGCGCGTATTTGCGGCCACCGCAACTCCGCCACACACCAGGCTGACCAGAAACATCAGCACAATGCCGATCACAGCGGCTGCAATTATGCCTGTGTTCATGTGCATCGCTGAGAACGCGCGCTGAGCCCCAACCTGCACAAGTCCTAGAACCAGCAATACGCCTGCGTACACAGACGAGATGCCCGCAAGGAGTAGAAAATTGTTCCGGTAGAGCTCGGCGGTGCGGTCGAGAATCTCTCCCAAGGTGAGCGGCCGCAGGGTGGTCTGCATCGGATAGGTCCTTAGAATGTGCGGGAGTTGCTTGCCGGGATGCTAGCACATTCAGGACCAGACTGCCGTCCCACTCCGGGGGTCAGTGGAGGAGTGGATATTTCTCGGGCAGTTTTTTCCAATCCGGAAGTTCTTACCCAGCTGCAACAGCCAGATTTGCAATGCAAATTCTTCGATCTAAAGCGAAATCTAATTGGCCCCTCCATTGCTAATTACAGTCACCGCAAGACGAGGCCGTTTCCCCAGATCGATGCCACGTCCATGCAAGATTCGACGGAGCAGAGGGCTAACGTCCAACCCCCGGAGGTTTAAATATGAAAACTAGAATGTTAATTCTCGGACTGTCCTCCTGCGCTCTGATGATTGCAACTTCTCAGGCTCAGGGCTTTGCAATGAATTCCGCCACCCCGATGCCGGTCATTCAGGAACCGCAGGCTCCTCCCGCTCAGACACCTCCTGCTCAGACGTCGCCTGACCAGTCCACCACGACAACTCCCCAGGATCAGTCCAAAGCGACCACCTTTACCGGCACAATCGTCAAGGACGGCGAAAACTACGTCCTTCGCGACTCCTCGGGGGGCATCTACAAGCTCGATAACGCCTCGCAGGCTCAGACCTTCGAAGGCAAAACCGTGAAGGTCACTGGCAAGCTCGACGCAGACTCGAAGATGATCCACGTCGATAGCATCCAGGCGCTGGCCTCCTAACCCAATCAAGTACCAATGCACCACAGTTAATCCGGATGCCGGGCACTCTGCCTGGCATCCGGATTTGTGTCTACCCTCTCTTAGAATGGCTTAAGGGAGGCAACCTGAATGTCTAACGAACCAGCCTGCGATCTATTCCTCGACTTCTCGCGCAACAAGCTGCTCAATCAGTACTGGCCGCGGCTTCGCAAAGCCGTCGAACCTCTCAGTCAGGAGCAGATCTGGTGGCGCCCGAACGAGGCCAGCAACAGCATCGGCAACCTCATCCTTCACCTGAACGGCAACGTATGGCAATGGCTTGTCGCCTCATTCAATCGCCTCACGGACGAGCGTGATCGTCCCGCCGAATTTAGTGCCACCGGCGATCTCTCCGCAGCCGATCTCCTCGCCCGCCTCGGGCAGACCATGGACGAAGCCTCGAAGGTACTTGAGCGACTTACGAATGAAAATTTACTCGCCACTTGGCAGATTCAGGGCTATACCGTTAGCGGCCTCGCAGCCGTTTACCAGGTGGTGGAGCATTTCGGCCTGCACTACGGCCAGATCGTGTACATTACCAAGATGCAGGAAGGCCGCGACCTTGGCTTCTACCGCGAACTCAGCAAGACAGGTCGCGCCACCGGTGGCTCTGTTTGAAAGTTGTCCTCGGAAAATGCTGAAGCGACACCGTATCAAGGCACGAGTTTATTTGTGTCCTGTGAACAGCCAACAACCATGGATTTCGATCTCTGTTTAAATCGGAGTAACTCCGCCCTCGCTACTCCAGGTGCTGAATCTGAGTGCCCGATGGAATCTTCACCGCGAACTCGTCTGCCGGTAGCTTCACATCGGTGTTCACCTTGTCGACGGTGAGCGTCAGCTGGATTCCCTCAAGAGGGCGCTTGATTACAACCTTCGACGGAAATTGCTTCCCATCAAAATCCTTGTACGCCGAGTAACTTACCTGGCTCTCGAGATTCCCCTGCGCATCATAGAGATCCTGGTTCGCCGGCTGCAGGTCATCGCGGTGGAACGTAATAACGCGGACCGGCTTGTCCCGCCTGCTGCCGTTGCTCGCATGCTTTGTGATGCTCAGTACGTACTCCGGCATCAGGGTCAGGTGCTTCTTCTCTGCATCTTCAATCGTTTCGGTATCCGAAATTTCCGCGTAGTAATCCTCTGGGTCAAGCCCGCGTACCATCATCGCGTCGAAGAAGAATCCCGGCCGCAGATTCTCCATCTGCTTCTCTGATTTCTTGGTCAGCGTATTCGGTCCCTGTATCGCCCTGCTCTTCGGCGGAATCAGAATCGTGAATCTGCTGCCGTCACTCGCCATATCAAACACCTTCACGGTCCCGAGCAACTGCCCAACCACGCGCATCCGGTTCGGCTTTTGCATCACGATCCAGCCATGTACAGACGGATAGTCCGTCGCCAGCCCTTCTTGCGGCTTGAGGAGCGTGGCCCGCATCTCCACTGTTGCGGTCAAATTCTGGAACTCGTTCCAGCGCCTGTCGAGTTGCGCAACCAGTTCCTCCGGAGTAGCTGTCAGCACGCGTGCGGGCGGCTTGGGCACAGGCAGATGCCGCTTCATGGGCATGATCCCGCATCCGCTCAGCAGCAGCGGCAACGCCATCGCGGCGTACGCGCCCCACCTCATCGCTGTCCCGCCTTCTTCATCGCGCGGCGGTAGCCCGAAACGTTCTTCGTATGCTCCTCAAGTGTCGTCGAGAACAAAGATTTCCCTTGCGGATTCGCGCCGGCAGCCACGAAGTAAAGATAGTCTGTCTGCGGTGGATTCATTGCAGCGCGCAGTGAAGGCAGCCCAGGATTTGCAATCGGTCCCGGCGGCAATCCCGAATGAAGATACGTGTTATAGGGCGTATCCCGGCCCAGATCGCTCTTGTAAATTGCTCCGCGCCACTGATCACGAACCTCCAGCCCATAGATCACAGACGGGTCGGTCATCAGCGGCATACGTTTCGCGAGCCGGTTTTGGAAAACACTGGCGACGAGCGGCCTCTCCGCTTGCAGTGCAGTCTCTCGTTCCACAAGCGAAGCCAGGGTCACCACCTTATGTACGTTCTCCTTTAATCCTAGTTCCGTCGCAATCGTCCTGAACCTCCGCACCATGGCGGCGGCGATCTGGGCCGCGCTCGTCCTCCGCGAAAATTTATAGGTATCTGGGAACAGGTAACCCTCCAGTGTCTTCGCCTGCGGATCGATGTCAGCCACCAGCTCCGCAAGCTGCGGTTGCTGGTTCAGAAAGTCCTCCCTCGATGAGATACCTGCCTCTTCCAGCCGGTTGGCAACCTCAAACACCGTGGCCCCCTCCGGAACCGTAACTGCGACCGTGAAAACCTCTCCTCGCGCAATCTGCTCGTACACCTCGGTCAGAGGCATCGGATGATCAAAGCGGTACTCGCCTGCCTTCAATTTCCCCCGCCGAATCCAGCGCCAAAGATCGAACGCAAGCTGGTTGCGTATGATACCGGAGGTCTGCAGTTGCTTTGCAATGCGTGTTGTCGACGAACCTATCGGAATGTCAACGAAGGTCTCGCTTGATGGACCGAACGGCGTGAAGATCGCCCAACCGGCCACCCCGGCCGCAAAGGTAGCAATCAGGAACAGCACCAGGAGGAACCCCGCCGCGCCAAGGCCCTTCTTCCGATTCCCTCGACTACGGCGTGATGCCATCTATGCCAGAACACCCTTCCTGCAATAAGACGCGCTGCTAACCCTATTGGATTCTCAACCTTTCCTATTTTAAAAGCCCCGGCCGAAGATCATCGAAACCTGCTCCATTTAAGCTGAACTCGAAAGATATGCCCGATCAGCCCCGCCCACCACGGTTTCTCGCGCTCGACATTGGCTCGAAGCGAATTGGCGTTGCTGTGTCAGACGAACTCGGTCTTACCGCCCAACCAGTGCTTACCCTGGAGCGTCGCCGCAATCCCCGAGAAGACCTTCGCTCCCTGGCCCGGCTCTGCCGCCGCTATCAGGTAGCCGGGATCGTGGTTGGCAATCCCCTCAGCTCAGACGGCCAGCTCACCCCGCAAGCCACAAAGATTCAGTCCTTAGCCGCAGACCTGGGCGAAATCGCTCAACTTCCCATACACCTCTGGGATGAACACCTCACCAGCCACGAAGCGCACCAGATCCTCTACGAGGCCGGGCACGCTCGACAGACACATAGCCGCGTTGTAGACCAGGTCGCCGCCACCCTCATCTTGCAATCTTTTCTCGATGATCGCCTGACACAACGGCCAGAACATGAATCGGGCTTAGAGGGTCACTAAGCCTCATAGCTCCACACTATGGAAAAGTAGCCCCAAGCGCAGTGGCAATAATGAACCTAACTATGGCAATCCTGCCTTTACTCCGGATACTCACCGCTGCCTCTAATCTCCCAGGCTGACACTTCGGCCTGAGGAGAATTGAAATGGTTTCTGTGGGATTGTATGTACGACTAGAAGCAAAACCCGGAAAGGACAAAGAGCTTGCAGCGTTCCTGCAGCAAGGTCTTCAAATGGCGAACCAGGAGGCAACAACAGAGTTGTGGTTTGCATTGCGGCTTGGTTCAACAACGTTCGCCATCTTCGATGCGTTTGCGGACGAAGAAGGAAGGCAAACTCATCTCAATGGACCCATTGCGAAAGCTCTCTTTGCAAACGCGCCAAATCTCTTGGCGGCACCTCCTTCCATAGAGAAGGCCGAGATCCTTGGAGCCAAATTACCGAAGGCAGCCTGAAGCATGGCGTGACTCACCGGCCCATTCGGTGGTCGGCCGCATGCAAGGTGGGATCACGCCGTGTAATTCCAAGCCGGCCAGTATTGAAATGCCTCATCTGAGGCAGCTAGCTCAGACATAAGCAACGTCAACCGCCGCCTCCAAACTGAGAAGAACGCTTCCGGAACCATTCGGAGCAAAGAAGAACATGTCAGCGGGCAACAGAGGATGTCAATCAAGCTGTTCACGATCTGCCAACCCGGGCGGTGGGTTACACCCTCCGCTTTATTTCCTTGATTCCGAGGTTTAGACGGCGTCGCAATAGGTTTCTCAAAGTGGTGGCGTCGGCGTACCCAACACGAGCCGCGATCTCCTCGACACTCGCATTGCTCGTTCTCAACAGATGCACCGCGCGCTCTACGCGTAGACTCTGAAAATAGGAAAGCGGTGATCTGCCCATTACGGCATGCATGCGGCGCGCAAGGGTCCGCTTACTCGTTGCCACCGCTTTCGCTGCATCTTCCAGGGAGAAGCCCTGTTTCAATCGCCTGCGAGCCCAGTCTTCGAATCGTTGGACAAGTGGGTCGGAATGCACTAGATGGTCCGTCAGCGCATAGGCAGACTGCGTTGGCCGAGTATCGACGATCAGGTATTTCGCCGTCAGGGAAGCGAGTTTCGGGCTGACTCCCCGGATGATCCATAACGCAAGGTCTATGTGACTCAGTGCAGCTCCCGCCGTCACAAATCGTCCAGACTTTATAACCATCTGTGATTCGTCGAGGATGACGCTGGGGTATCGACGACGAAACACTGGAACAAGCCACCATGTTGTCGTTGCCCGTTGATGATCAAGCAGACCGGCCTCAGCCATCACAAACGTTCCAATACAGGCTGCCGTCATCATCGCCCCGTTTCCGGCCCACTCCCGCAAAGCAACAGCTGCGTCGCGAATCTCTGGTTTTGCAAGTGCCGATTCCAGAGGGTCCGGCATCTTGAATCCAATCGCGGGTACGACGACGCAATCGGGCGCCTTCGAGTCAATCGCCTGTACCGGAACAGTCAGCCCCTGCGAAGTCTTGACTGATTTGGCGACACTCACGATCTTTACCTCAAACCGTTCGCCAGAAAAACCGGACATCGCAGCTAACTCGTTGGCTGTTTTCAGAGCGTCAATAACGGCTGACAGTCCCAAATCGAAAACATGATTCAGGGCCAAGACATGGATCCGCATGGCAAATATGGTATCAAGGCAGTCATTTCTGCCTACCAAGCGTCAACTCCCAAACACGTGTCAATACCGTTCGAGTCACCCATTCGCACCCTGCAAAACCTGCGCAAGACGATGAATGGCCCCGTGCTCCGCATCGCCAATCACATAGAACCGCAGTCCATTCTTCTCCCACGTCTCTACGTTGAACGAATCACGGACCGCAACTCCGCCGGAAAACGGCAGTCCTGACCCCATCGTCGAACTATCCTGCGCGATCAACACCGATATCTTGTGCTTACCCGCCCCGACCACGAGCTGTGCCGCCGGTTGCTGATGCAGATAGACCAGCCGTCCTCCGAGCAGCGTGAATTCCGACCCTGCAAACTCCGGCAGATTGAATGCGAATGGAATCTTCCCCTGAAACCACGGCTTCACAGTATGCCTGTCCGACGACACCACGTCATACGGATTTGCGCTCGCCAGATCCGAGACGTGCAGATCAGCCACCTCGCGGAACGTCTGATTCCGCAACGTGCTCTGCCGCGTAGCCACTATGGCCAGCACCATCACTGCAAGAGCTGCGACTGCAGCGGGCCACAGCCACCGCGATACAACGTTGCGCTTTGGCGCGATCTGCCGTTGCACTTTCTGCCGGAACTCCGCGCTTGGCGCAAACCGCGTTGCCGCCGGCTTCATCGCACGCCGCAGTTTTACCTGCGCAGCAATTTCCGCCGCACAGGCGGGACAGTTCCGTAGGTGTTCTTGAAGCGACTTCTCATGATCCACCGGAAGCTCGCCATCGAGATACGCCTCTAGCGCAATGCGATCCTGACCGCACGACGTCACCTCACTGCCTCCTTGGCTCCCAACGAGGCACGCAGCTTCTTCCGCGCCCGCGCAAGCCGCGACATCACTGTTCCTGCAGGCACATCCAGTACCTGAGCAATCTCCCGGTACGACAACTCATCCACATCGCACAGCAAGATGATTTCGCGATGTGCCACCGGCAGCCGCTCCAATGCGCTGGAGAGTGCCTCCTGGCTCTCGCTTGCGAGGAACAGCGCTTCCGGCGTCACTTCATGTGCAACCGCCTCATCTGCGTTCGTCTCCTCATCTTCCAGGTACTCCGTCTTCTGCTTCAACCCACTCCGCGAATTCAAAAAGGAATTCCGCAAGATACGGAACATCCACGCTCTCAGATTCGTCCCCTCAGCAAAGGAAGCAAACCCCTTCAGCGCCTTGGCGTAGGTCTCCTGCACCAGGTCTTCGGCATCTGCACGATCCCCGGTCAACCAGCAGGCGTGATTGTAGAGTTGATCGAACAGCGGCATGGCCAACTGCTCGAAGAACGCTCGATCCATCCAGAACCTTCCGAGCCCATCCTATTTGCCCGAGGATACCACTCGAAGAAACTCGATGATGTCCGCTCTTTCTCGCGGATTCGAAACATGGAAAGCCATGTCATTGTCCTTCACCACCTCATCTGGATTCGTCAGCCACCGATCCAGCATCGGCCCATCCCACGTGATCTTCGCGTTCTTTAGCTCGCTCGAGTAACTGAAGTCAGCCATAGAACCCGCTTTCCTTCCATACACGCTTGCAAGCCGTGGTCCTTCTTTATTCTTATCGAGCGAGTGGCACCCTGTGCATCGCTTTTCAAATAGCGCCTTCCCGTTTGCGGCATTCGCACTTGGCCCCACCTCCGTGATCCCCTGCTTCGGAAACAGCAGGACCGCCAGCGTGCACGCGCACCATGACCACGCAAAAAACAGCCAGAAACGCCTCACCTCCCGCACGCTCATTGCCCTCCCATCTCCTTTTGCGTCTCCGCAGCCGCTCTGATCCGCCGTCTCTCTGCCCGCGCCCACGCGGCAACTTTCTGCTTTTCCTCGTCATAGATGTGGCGGCCCGGATGCATCATTGTGTACGCCGTCGGCGGCATCTCCTCGCTCCGCACCTCGGCTGCAATCTTTGACAATGCATCAATTCGCTCTTCCGCACGCATCTGCTGCCACCGCGAGAAGTTCAATGCCGCACGGCCCTCGCTCACATCGTGCTCCATCAGCCAGGTTCCCGGACCGAGCCAGCTGTAAACCGGCCAATGGGTACGGTTTGAATGGCAATCGGCACACTTGTGTTCGAGCACTTGCCTCACGTCTTGCGGAACCTCGCTGCCACCGAACAGCTCACCCCCTGCGTCAACGTTCCGTACATTGCCCCACGGATGCACAAACGAAAGTCCGACGGCGGCCGCAAGCAAAAGGCCGCCATAGATGATCGCAATCCGCCCCACCATCACGACGCCGACCCGCTGCTCTGTGCATTCTGGCCCGACAACGTCGCATCCACCACCGCAAGTTCACGCCGTTGCGCAACAAAGCCTACGTCCGTTACACCAAGCACGCTCTCCAGCCGCTCCGCCGCCACCTTCATCGGCCCCGGCGAAGGCGCTGCTCCCGGCGCAGGCTGCGGAAATGCGGTTGACATCGCCGTGTGGAACTTCACGTTTCCCTCCACCTTCTGCATCACCTGGTGGATATGTCCGTTCAGCACCGTCACCGACCCAAATCGCTTCAACGCCGCGAATGCCTGCTCGCTGTCCGAGGTTCCCCATCCCCAGTCCGGATAAACAGTCCACAGTGGAATGTGCGCAAACACAACCACCGGTGTACTGCTCTTCACGCCGTGCAGATCGTCCTTCAGCCAGTCGATCTGCGGCTGGCCAAGCTTCCCCATGCCCTCGAGCTGCACCACGTTGTTTAGCCCAACAAAGTGCACTCCCTTATGGTCGAAGCTGTACCAGCCGTTCCCCTTTGTTCCCTTCCCGTAGCGCTCGAGATAAATTCTTCCGTCGTCAACGGACGTGTCATGCTCTCCTGGCACGTAGAAAACCTGCCGCTTCGACTTCAACAGCTGATCCAGCGTATCGAACTCGCTGGGCTTCGACGAATGCGTCAGATCGCCGGTATGAATCAGAAAATCCGGCGTCTGCGGCGCGGCATCGATCTTCGCCAGCGCCTTCTGCAGTGTCGCGGTCACATCCGTGTTCGCCGGCTTGTTAAAACCGATGTGGCTGTCGCTGATCTGCACAAACGAAAAATCTGATCCCCCGCCGCCACGCGCGCCCTCTCCAAATGCCCGCGACGTCGGCACGCCACCTGCAAAAGTCCACACCAGCCCTGTCCCCGCCCACGCCATGCACTTCAAAAACCCGCGCCGGTCAATTCCATCTGCGCTGACGCGACCGTTCACACTCACGCCGGCCTCGGGCGCATTCGCTGTCGCCTCACCATGCAAGTCATTCATTCCTTCTCTCCTGAACTCGGTTTCGTTCTCTGTTTCCGTTCACAGTCGATAACCAGCTACTCGCCGTCTTATTCCCTCCCACACGCAAAAATCTCGTAACTCCCAGTCTCGCGAGACAGAAGCAGTCCGAATCTCCCACCTGATCCGCCCTGCATCCGGTCATGACGCATGCCCTCCTGTACCCGGCACGGCGCGTATAATGGAGCTTCTAGGACGTTTCATCTCTCGCGGTTGAGCACTCCCCGCCCGCCGCCACGGATCACTGAATGCCCGATCACATCAGAAAGCAGCTGCTCAAAGACATCGCTGCTCTCGAGCATGAACTCGCTTACGAATTGCCGGCCGAGATCAAAAAGGCCGTGGCCATGGGAGACCTCTCCGAGAATGCCGAGTACCACATGGCCAAGCAGCGGCAGGAGTTCGTCAATGCCCGTCTCGGTCAGCTCAAGCGCCGCATGGCCGAGCTCTCGCTCGTCAATCTCGCCAACATCCCGCGCGACAAGGTCGGTTTCGGCTCCACCGTTGTGGTCTTCGACAACACCAAGGACGAGGAGATCGTCTACCGCCTCGTGACCAGTGAAGAATCCGACGTCGCGAAGGGCCTCATCTCCACCACCTCGCCCATCGGGCGCGGCCTGGTCGGCAAGCAGGTAGGCGACACCGCCACCATCGTCACGCCCAACGGCAAACGCGAGCTCGAAATTCTCAAGCTAACCACCGTCCACGATGAAGTGGACGAAGACGAAGAAGAAGAGGCCGGTACCGGCACGGATAAGTAAGGGAAGTACGATGACTTGGACCAGCGCTTTCGGCCGCGCCTGCGGCTGGCTACTTGACCGGATCGTTCATGGTCTGGCCCTTACAAGAATCTCTCCCAACGTGCTCACCTTCATCGGCCTCGTCATCAACATCATTGCCGCCTTCTTCTTCGGCAAGGCCAACGCTACCAACGCTGGAGTCATGTTCTTCTACGCCGGCTGCGTTATCTTCGGCGCCGGCCTCTTCGACATGGTCGACGGGCGCGTCGCTCGCAAGACCAACCAAGTGACAGTCTTCGGATCCTTCTTCGACTCCGTCATCGACCGCTATTCCGACGTTGTCCTCTTCTTCGGCCTTCTCGTCTACTACGGGCGAATCAACCGCTTCCGTTACGTGGTCCTCGTCGCCTTTGTCATGGTCACGTCCCTGATGGTCAGCTACACGCGCGCCCGCGCCGAAGCTCTCATTGGCAAATGCAAAGTCGGCTTCATGGAGCGACCCGAGCGCATCGTCCTCATCCTCCTCGGAGCCCTCTTCGAGCAGTGGGGAGTCATGGCCCCGGTCCTCTGGGTTCTGGCGGTACTCTCCACCATCACGGTGATCCACCGCATCCAGTACACCTATGAGTTCACCAAAAGCATGGCCCCCATCAGCGAATAACTGTACACCCAGCTCCTTTTGCGGCCGTTTGTCATCTCCACCCTCCGTGATGTAGAACTCCCGCGTAGGCGCGCTCGCCCACCCCACTCCCCGGACACCACAATGACCACCACCGCCAGCCCTTCTACAATTCGCGACTTCTCCGAACTCCACACCCCCAGCGGCGCCCTCGGGCAGCCGCCCGCCAGCGAAGCCGATTGGCAGCAATACCGCCTCACCGACGATCAGATCCAATCCTTCCACCGCAACGGGTTCCTCACCGGCGTCCAGGTACTCAATGACAAAGAGGTGGAAGCCCTGCGCTCAGAGCTGACCGGCCTCATGGAACCATCCCACCCAAGTCACCAGCTCTTCCACGAGTACCATTCCAACGAGTCCAGCAATCCCGACACCGTCCTCTTCCACGCGTTAGGCGCATGGCGCACCGGCCCCGCATTCCACGATGTCCTCTGGAGTCCCGCCTTTCTCGTAGCCGCATCGCAGCTCCTCGACGGCGCTGTCCGCTTCTGGCACGATCAGCTCTTCTGCAAGCCCGCGCATCATGGCGGCGTAGTCGCCTGGCACCAGGACTATTCCTACTGGACCCGCACCCAACCCATGCAGCACCTCACCTGCTGGATCGCCCTGGACGACAGCACCATTGATAACGGCTGCCTCTACTACGTCCCCGGCAGCCACAACTGGCAGTTGCTTCCCATCACCGGCCTCGCCGGCGACATGAACGAAATCATGACTGTGCTGAATGACGAGCAGAAGCAGGCCTTCCGCCCCGTCCCCATCGAAATCAAGCGCGGCCAGTGCTCATTCCATCATCCGCTCACGGTACACGGCTCCTTCGAGAACCGATCCGATCGCCCCCGCCGCGCCACCCTCATCAACGCATTTCGCGACGGCGTGCGCTCCGCCAGTGACGAACCGCTCCTGAATGGCGTCCCCTCAATCCCCAAAGGCGAAAAGATGGAAGGTCGATTCTTCCCGCTCCTTTTCGACCCAGAGGCGTCAGGAAACTAACCTTTCGAGATCGGTCGGGTGCCCCACGTTGCCCTCTTTTGGAGACGTGGGATACGACACTTCGCGCCCTTTCCTCACGCGTCCATCTGCACAGATGCGTCCACAAACTCCTTTGCGAACTCATCCCATGCATCCACAACCTCCGCCTTCACTGAACCTGCTTCGGGGCCCTGCAAATCTCCGCCCTGATTCACAAACATCTCTGCCCTCGAAATCGCAGACTTCAGCCGCTCCACCTTCTCATGAAAACTGGCCATGGGGACCCCCTGGTTCGGTTCAGTGTTGGCTCTGCGACTTTCTTGGCGAGCATCCGCAGAAACCACTCATGGTTTGGATGCTTCTACCATCACGCGCACACCTGACAAAGCTCGCGGACTTTCACAATCCGTCACAAACTGCGTCAGGCAGCGCAAATGCATCACACCACACGCATGGACCCCCTCGATCCCCTTCTCGGACGCACTCTCGTCATCGTCGCCCATCCCGATGATGAAGCGGTTGCATGTGCGGCGCTCCTGCAGCGCATCCGCGAGCCTCACGTTCTGTTTTGCACTGATGGCGGTCCTCTCGACCCATGGTTCTGGGAACGCTATGGATCGCGCGAAGCCTATAGCCTGCTGCGGCAGAAGGAAGCCCGTGTTGCCCTTAAGGCCATCGGGGTCACGGATGTGAATATCCTGAAGACCCGTTCAGGTGAGCCCATCATCGACCAACAACTCTTCCAGCACCTGCCCGCAGCGGTCGAGGCGGTCTCTGATGTCGTCAGTCGCATCCGCCCGCAGGCGTTGCTCACGCTGGCTTACGAAGGAGGTCACCCCGACCACGACAGCTGCAGCTTTATAACCTCCCTTATTGCCGGCGAGCGCTCCATCCCTGCCTGGGAAATGCCGATTGAACCCTTGTTCAAAAAGGTTGAGCGCAGATGGCAGACATTTCTCACCCCTGCACAGCCCGCCGTCTCCCTTCACCCGACGGCTGATGAGATCGCTCGCAAGCGCCGTGCTCTCGAGGCCTACGCATCGCAGGGTGACTTCGCCGGCATAGCTGCGGCAGACGAAACCTTCCGGCCGCTTCCCGAGTACGACTACACCCTCCGGCCTCACGAAGACGTGCTGAATTACGAATCATGGCAGTGGACGATGACCGGCGACCAGGTCTCCGCCTCATTCGCAGCTTATCTAGATTCGCGTTCTGAACGGTGAGAATCTTCTTTGAATCGGAGCTTCACGAAGATCTTGTGATCGCTTAATCGATTCACTGAATTAGGACCTTATTCTCAAAGCTCTCCACAGCGAAAATCGCTTGCAATGCAAAGCGATTTCCGCTTTACTATCCCCTCATACACCCGGTTTCATGTGGAATTTTAGTGAGGGCACGATGTCTCGCAAGATACTGACGTTTGGCTATGACGCTTGCCATCGCTGGGCCGTTCTCCGGCTGGCAGGTTACACCGTTCACGTTTGCGAATCCATCGGCGAACTCCGTGACCGCCTGATGAAGCGATCGCACGTGGATGCCGTCATCATGGTTGAGGACATCGTCAATATTCCCGAGGAGGCGATCACTGCCGCCAAATCCTACTTCCAAGGGCCCCTGATTCTCTTTCAGGCTCGGTCGCGATCCGCATACAAAGAATCCTTTGACCTCTGCGTTCCGATCCTCAGCGGCCCTTCGGTGTGGCTGCCCAAGCTTGAGGCGCTCCTGGACACGATTCAACAGAAGACGAAATCGGCATCCACAACTCCGCAAACGACGGAAAAGTCGACGGCGCGCTAGCCACGCAAACTGTTATTGTTCCCTCGCTGAGCAGTGAACGCCTTCAGCAAGTCACCATTGTCACGCTGCATCCTGGCCGCGTCGGCTTCCACTGCACGAGAAAGCTGGTAACTGAGTTCGCCTGCATCCGGCGCATCGCCTCGAACTCACCGCTTTTCTGACTGTAAAGCAGCTTGCCCCTGTCGCTCAGAACAGCAAGCGCAGGCACGCCCTTCTCCAGCGGTACGCCATAGCGCTGCGCAATGTCGACATTCTCATCCAGGTGGCCGATGTTGATATGCACCAGCACATAGTTCGCATCCAGGATCGGGCGGTTTTCAGGATTGTGGAAGTAGATATCAAGCACCTGGCAGTCGCCGCACCAGTTCCCACCGAAATCGATTAGCACTCGCTTGTGTGTTGCCGCAGCCCGTTTCAGCGCGTTCGCAAGGTCTGTCTTGGCCTGAGCCGGATCAGGATAAATATCACGTGTTCCAGCGAACGCTGAACCCGCGGTGAGCAAAAGAGCGACGATCAAGCTCAACAGCTTCGGCAATTTCATCGACACCAAACCTCCGACTCGCTTCAATCGAGTCTGCCATAAGGATGCGCCAGACGGTCATTTCGTTACAAGCCCCGGCCTACGCAACCTTCCGCCAAAGATTTAGTCTTTATCAGATATGAACAAGCTTCGGCAGAAGCTCGAATCGCACGCCTTCCCTACTCTCGGAGCCATGATGGAGGGATATGCTCAGGCGGCCGTCGAGACAGCAAAGAGCCAATATCGTCAGACCCTCGACTACTCGGCCGAATCGATCAACACTCTAGACGAGATCATCGTGCTTTTAAGCGAAAGCCTGGATATCGATCTCGACTTCGAGTCTCGCCTTTGGGGCAGCTACCTGGGAGAGGTCATCCGCACCCGCTATGCAGGTTTATGGGAAATGACACAGTACCCCGGAGGCCAGGTTGCCGTACCCGCGGTCGAAGTCCGCGGCTCGCGCCTTTTCCCGCTAATGAAGGTATACCGCCGCCTCACCAACGGCGAAGAAGAAGATCTCCCCGCTTTCTACAACATGGTCACCGAACGCCTCGGCAACCCCGCGCAGGTGAACTGACCTGTCTAGGTCAGCCTTTGGGGCCCAGAGTCAGGCTAAGCTCTTGCAAAAAAGGGTCAGCTTACCAGCCCGGATGACTCTTCCCATCGAGGTGCGATCAATCACACCGACAATCCGGCTTTGTGCGACAATTGAATGGAATGAGCGCGCCGCACCGTGCGCGCGGAAGGATTCAAAATGGGCGATTTACTACAGCCAACTCACCTGATCATTCTCGCGGTCGTCGCTTTCCTGCTGTTTGGCGCCAGGCGGCTGCCGGAGTTGGGCAAGGGCTTGGGTGAAGGATTGAGAGGGTTTAGGGAAGGCATCAAGGGCGTCACGGAGCCTCCGCCGACGACAACTCAGCAGAATACCCAGGCGCAGCCCCCGGCACCCCCTGCCAACACCACCGAGCCACCCCGGCAGGCATAGCTTCGCCTCCCAGCCCGGGAGCGCAACCGGTGTTAAGGGGCCTGTGCCAACCGCACAGGCCCTTTGTGTTTCTGAGATTCAAGCGAGGCTTGCCCATTATGGCGCTCACCAGTAGACAGAGGATAAGTCGTTGTTTATGAGCACCCTGCATCAAAACGTGCCAAGAATGTGCAGTCCCCTCGCCTCTCCCCTAATCCCTTCCAAGCACCATCCCAGGCTCCGCCGTCAGCTCCGACCTCGCAAACTCTCCAGTCACATACCGCGGCCAGGCCGCCGCTGCGATCATCGCTGCGTTATCGGTGGATAGGGCTAGCGTAGGAAATGCCACCCGGAAACCCCTCCGAGCCGCCTCCGCCGTGAACCGCTCCCGCAGTTCCCGATTCGCCGCCACCCCGCCGGTCACCAGGATTCTCTCGGCATCTACCGCCTCCGCCGCCGCAAAGGTCTTTCTGAGCAGGTCTCCAACTACCGCATGCTGGAAGCTCGCAATCAGGTCCAAGGTGACCTGTGGACAAAGGTCCAGGGCCTCCTCCCTATTCTTCGGAGGTCTCCCTAGCGCCATCATCCGCGGCACTCGGGCAGCCGCCTCCTCGCGCAATCCGTGCAGCTGCACGTATCGCAATACCGCCGTCTTGATGCCTGAAAACGAAAACAGGAAATGTGGATCAAGCTCCGCAATCGGAGCCGTCTTGGCGCCCTTTGTCCGCGGAGCCTTGCCCCCCAGATGCGCCTTCGTCTTGATCTGGGCAAACGTGAACGGCACGGCCTTGTTATTTCCGAACCGCGTCAGAGCATCGATCCACGGGCCTCCCGGATACCCCAGCCCCAGCAGCTTCGCCACCTTGTCGTAAGCCTCACCGGCCGCATCATCCAGCGTCCGCCCAATCAGCGAGTACTTCCAGGTTCCATTCAATGGTTGCGCCAGGTAGAGGTGCGTATGCCCGCCCGAAACCACCAGAGCCAGAGCCGTCTCTTCCGCGCCGCCCCCTCCTACAACCCCCGCGGGTGCCCCCGTGCCTGCCTTGAGCTTGCCGAAGGGACCTTCCGTTTTGGGCACCGGAGGAAACTCCCGCTCCTGCAACAGCACGGCGTGGATGTGCCCTTCAAGGTGATTCACCGCGATCAGCGGCAACCCCTGGGCGAATGCCAGCGCCTTGGCATACGTAATCCCGACCAGCAGCGCTCCCGCCAGCCCAGGGCCCGATGTCACCGCAATCGCATCCAGATCGCCCAGTTCCACGCCGGCCTCCGCGAGCGCCGCCCGAACTACCGGCACAATCGCCCGCAGATGCTCTCGGCTCGCTAACTCCGGCACTACCCCTCCATAGCGAAGATGCGTCGAAATCTGCGATGCCACTACCGATGACAGTGTTCTCGCCCCGCGCTCCACCACAGCCGCAGCCGTCTCGTCGCACGACGATTCGATCCCGAGGATGAGCCCACGCCCCATAATCTCAAGTCTAATGGCCTCAAACGTGCCGCATTGCCGACTGATTCCAACCGACTATTCTCGAATTGAGCGATGCAATCTTCACCGCAACTCGAAGCCGCCATCAACATCATCCGCGTCCTTCGCTCAGCGGGACACGATGCTTACCTCGCCGGTGGTTGCGTTCGCGATCTCCTCCTCGGTCGCGAGCCGAAGGACTACGACGTCGCAACCTCCGCCACTCCCGACGTTGTACTTCCCATGTTTCCGCGCACCTACGCGGTTGGAGCACACTTCGGCGTCGTCCTCGTCGCTTCGACTTCTGAAACTAATTCGTCTTCTGCCGCGCAACAGCCGTCTGCCCCGCCGCAGGTGGTGACCGAGGTCGCCACCTTCCGCAATGACGGCGTCTACTCCGATGGCCGCCACCCCGATGAAGTTCGTTACACCCAGACCGCCGCGGAAGACGTCCAGCGCCGCGATTTCACCATCAACGGCCTCCTGCTCGATCCGACCCATCTTGTCGACGTCTCGCCGGACCAGCTAGCGACCGCCGTCCGCGCAGGGGTCCTCGACTATGTCGGAGGCCTCGACGACTTGGACGCACGCGTGATCCGCGCAATCGGCCGCCCCGAGGTACGCTTCGAAGAAGACCAGCTTCGCCTCCTCCGCGCTGTGCGCTTTGCAGCCCGCTTCGGCTTCGACATCGAGCCAAAGACACTCGCGGCAATCCGCAAACTCGCCGCCCGAATTCATGCCGTCAGCCGCGAACGCATCCGCGAAGAACTGACCAAGATGTTGACGGAAGGCCGCGCTCGCTGTGCCTTCGAACTCCTTGATCAAACTGATCTCCTTGTCCAGGTGCTTCCAGAAATTTCCAGAATGAAAGGCGTTCAGCAACCACCGCAATTCCATCCCGAGGGCGACGTCTGGATTCACACGCTGATGCTGCTCGAGCAGCTCGAGCCGGATAGCCCCCTGACTCTTGCCTGGGGTGCGCTTCTGCACGACGTTGGCAAACCGCCCACCTACCGAGAAGCTCCCGACCGCATCCGCTTCGATGGCCATGTAGAAGTCGGCGTGGCAATCGCCGCCGACATCTGCCGTCGCTTCCGTTTTTCCAACGACGAAAACCGCCAGATCCTCGCCCTCGTCGACAACCACATGCGCTTCGCCGATGCACCTCGGATGAAGGCGTCGACCCTCAAGCGCTTCTTCCGCCTCGGCAACTTTCCCGAGCACCTGGACCTGCATCGCATGGACTGCATGGCCGCGCACCGCAACCTGGACATCTATAACTTCGTCCGCGAACGCTACGAATCTCTTCCCGAACAGGAAGTTCGACCCGCACCTCTCCTCACTGGACGCGAACTGATCGCCGCCGGCTACCAGCCAGGCCCGGCTTTCAAACACATGCTGCAGGCAGTGGAGGACGCCCAGTTGGAAGGCGCAATCACGACTGCCGATCAGGCCATTTCGCTCGTGCGGGAAAAATTCGGTCCTGCATGAGTATCGGCGAACGGCTCGAGGGCGAACGTCCTCCCATTTTCATCCTCGCCGCTTTCAAGCCAGCTCTCCGGCTCAGGCAGATCTTGAAGGTCAACCTCCGCGCTTTCGAGGAAGGACTCGAAGAGCACGCGATAAAGCCCACTTCTTCCCGAGAGCCTCTTCTGCCGTGCCCGCAAGAACGCGAAACGGAACGGTGACTGCGACTCAACTTCTGCTAGAAACGCCGGCGTAAAATATCGATCCGTTCTTGCCACCGCCATCAAAATAAGCGATCGCCAGCTCATCCTTAGAAGCCGCTTCAATGCAGGTTGCCCGTGTGGGAGACCATCAAGTTGGTCCGCTACTCGACTGCTGAACGTCAGGAGCTGACGAACCAGATGATCCAACGGCACTCCGGCCTGCAGCACTCGCATGAACAGAGTCGCTGAACCCTTCTTCAAATCCTCCTGTACATCCTGAAGATCATCGCCAAGCTGTAGGAGTACGCCCCAATCAAATCCAAATTTCGCCTCGACATCTGTCAGAGCTCCATGGCAAAGACAAGCATCCGCCAGCACAGACGTACCGCCCTTCGCGCAACTGAGGCGCAAAACATCGGCCTGCGTCAATGGACCAGATCGCTTCATCTGAGCGATGCTGTCTTCCTGCGCCTGGTGAATTGCAAGCAAACACTCGTATATACGTGGAAACTGCCGTCGCGGATACTGCGATTCGATCAGCCGTACCATCGCCCACACAGCGTCTTCGTGTGGATCCCGCGGAGGAACAGACAATCCGCATAGCCTGTCGCGGAAGCGCGCGCTGAACTCAAGCTTTTGCTGTCTCGCGATCGCGTCGTCATCAAGATAATTGTCGCTATACGGATACAACAGGCTGTAGCCAATGATCGCCGAGGTCATCTCCATGCGATCCCCAACGAGCGGCTGTATTCCGCAAACAGTCCACGCATTTCGGCAAGCCTGCACTACGTCCGGCATCGGCAGCGATGGATCGAACCGCCTCGCCCATTGCGCGAATTGCGTTCCGATGGGGAGAAAACTCTTCGTTAGCAGGTGCACTGCTTCGTCTTCCAACCCCAGAGCCACCGTCGCGAACCGCGGAAATACCGCGACAACTCGCCGCTGTGCCTCAAATCGCTGCTTTCCGCCGCGGCGCGCGTACTTCGCCTCCCGCTCAACCTCTTCGAGCGCCTCGTCGTAGGCATCTTCTCTTCTCCGCTGTTCTTGCGGACAGAATCGCTGCCCGGAATCGCAATCGGTTCCCGCGCACGATTTCCACTCCGCAATCGCCTCAGAGACCCGCAATTCCACCCACGACCAGCTGTAGCAAGGCTCCATGCGTTCAGAGATACGTAAACCTTCAGTCAGCGGTTCCGGTAACCTGCGACACCTCCACGCCAAACAAACGGGGAGCTTTTGCGGGGTTTCGTGCCATAGTGGCCTCATGCACATCACCCGCAAGACAAACCAGGAACTGGTGATCCTCGACAGCAGTATCTGGATTTCGGTCTTCCTCCTGTGTGCCTCCGCTTTTGTGACATACCGGTTGATTTTGGAAAACAACCAGCGCGGCCTCCTGCTAGACGGAATCTTCCTTCTTTTCATCGTGTTCTTCTGGCGAAAGGAAGTCGTGGTCTTCGATGGCGCGCGTCAGCAGGCAACGTGGACACGCCGTCGCTTATTCAAAGTCGCGACCGGATCCATCCCATTCAGCGACATCAACGGGATTGGTATCGAAACAACTTCTTCCGGCAATGCTCCGACTTACCGCCTGTCAATCATCACCTCACTAGGTTCCATTCCCATGTCCGACAGCTACGCAGGTGGTCAGCAGAAGTACGAGAAGCTACGGCAAGAGATCTTGGACTTTCTAAAACTCGATCCGAGTGAAGCCCAAACCCTCTCCTCCACTCCCAACAGTGGCATCGATGACGAAGCCTCTGTCCGGTCCCTCCTCAAGCAAGGCCGCAGAATCGATGCAATCCAGCTGGTCCGAAGCACTCAGAAGCTCAGCCTGACCGAGGCTACTCAACGGGTCGCCGCTTTATACGAACAGATAGACGCCGCAAAATAGTCACACTCTGAATCTCATCTACTCAGCTCGTGCGACCGCCAGTTCAGCGAGAATGGAGAAGTGATTGCCGCTCGCGAATTCGACGTCATCGTCCTCGGTGCAGGTGCTGCCGGCCTCATGTGTGCCGCCGTCGCCGGACAGCGCAACCGCCGAGTCCTGCTCCTCGAGCGCAATCCGCAACCTGGCCGCAAAATCCTCATCTCCGGCGGCGGCCGATGCAACTTTACCAATTCCCACTGCACATCCGAAAACTTCCTCTCCAAGAATCCTCACTTTGCAAAGTCAGCACTGGCACTCTATCAGCCTCAGCACTTTCTCGAGCTCGTTGAGCGTTACCGCATCCAATGGCACGAGAAGACTCTGGGCCAGCTCTTCTGCGATCACTCCGCGCGCCAGATCCTCGACATGCTCCTCGCCGAGTGCGATCGCGGCCATGTTGAGCTTCAGCTCAATTCCCGCGACATCGCCGTCGAACACACCTCTGGCGAATTCCGCATTTGCTCTGCTGCCGGAAACTTCAAAGCGCCCGTGCTGGTCGTCGCCACCGGCGGCCTCTCCATTCCGAAGATGGGCGCCACTGGGTTAGCCTACGACCTCGCGCGTCAGTTCAAACTCAAAACCGTCGAGCCGCGACCTGCGCTGGTTCCACTCCTGCTTGGCGGGAGCGAAAAGAACTGGACCGAACTCACCGGCGTATCGGCCGACGTTACGGCTCAAGCTGCCCGAGGGCCCGCTTTCCGCGAGAAACTGCTTTTCACTCACCGCGGTCTGAGCGGCCCAGCATTACTCCAGGCCTCCTCCTACTGGCGCCCCGGAGAGCCAATCCAAATCGACTTCGCTCCGGAATCGACCCGCTTGTTCGGTTCCCTGCTCGAAAAAGGAGCCCGCCGCGACAGCATTGCCTTTCGTTACGTACTTCAATCAGCTTTACCTCACCGCCTGGCAGCTCATTTGGCCAATGTCGCCGCTCCACAACGCTGGACCAACGCGAGCCTAGATCATTCAGAACGCAACCTACACCACTGGCCTTTCCACCCAACCGGCACAGAAGGATTCGAAAAGGCCGAAGTCACAGCAGGTGGCATCGACACAGGGGGTCTCAACTCTCGCACTATGGAAACCCGCACCACCCCCGGCCTGTTCTTTATCGGAGAAGCCGTCGATGTGACTGGCCATCTCGGCGGATTCAATTTCCAGTGGGCATGGTCGTCTGCTGTCGCCGTCGGACGCTCCCTCTGAAGATCTACTGCGGCTGTGTTCCCGGCTGCGGATTCGATCGCAGGCGTGGAGGAGGAGCCGGCGCCTTCGTCGGCGGCTTCAATACAAATCCTTTGCGCACCAACGCGAATCCGTCCTGCGGCAACTCCGCTTGCAACAGCTGGTTCTCAGCTCCAGAAAAGAGATCCGTACTGGCGCCGGCGATTGTCGCCACCAGGTGATGTACGGCGACAGGGCTTCCGTTCAGAGTGCCTTGTTCATCAGGGTAAGTTGCCAGTTGCACTGCCTGCACCGAACCAGACTGCTTGGGAATGATTGCCCACAGGTCGCGATTATTACCCTTCGCTGCCATAGCCAGAAGCGTCTCAAGCCCTCCTGGATCAAAGTCGGCGAGGAACACATCCAGCGAGTGCGCCGCGAGCCGCGAAGTGTTGCTGCGTCCGTTCGCCGAAATGTTCATCAGCAGTTGCGCACCCTCCGGCTTAGCCGTAACGTTCACGGCCGAGCCGTTGACGCTAGCACTCAGCTGTACATGAATCAGGCTTCTTGCTGAAGAAAGCTCCTCTGTTTTCGAAAGTGCGTAATTCAGACCCTGCATCGTCACGCGCACGGTCGAGGTCGAATCGAACCCGCCCTGCTTCGCCGAGAGACTGAAATTTGCTGTTCCCACGGGCTTTCCATTCTGGCTGACAGTGAAGTCGCCGGATTGTCCCCATGCTCCCGCCGGAACGCTCGCCAAGGCGAAAAGCCACAGAAGGCGAACCAACCAAACTTCAGAAATCTTCATTTTCGTCTCACTGCCAATTTAGACACCAAATCCAGCTGGAAGCTGCGCTGCTGCTACCTTTTCCCGCCAGAAGCATCCATATCTCAGGTGCCAATGACGCTCAGAGTCCCGTTCTGGATGAGAAAACTCGGTCAACTCTGGCGCTTGGTGCGCGAGAGCCACGCCCGGCCACTCGCCGGCAGCTCATCCAGGCCTCCCCGGGTCTCCCCGGCCGACACGTCCATCACTTTCATCGGACATTCGTCATTCCTGATCCAGACCTCTGGCAAGGCTCTGCTCATTGATCCTGTCTTCGCCACACGGCTCATCGTGCTTCGGCGTCAGCGCCGTCCCGGCGTTCACATTGCCGATCTTCCGCAGATCGATGCCGTTTTACTGACCCACGCACACATGGATCACCTGAACCGCCCATCTCTTCGCGCCATCCTGCGTGAGATGCGCCGCCGCGGTCTACCCGCGCCTGTCGCAATCGTGCCGAAGCGTGTCGAGGACCTCATTCTCGATCTCGGCTTCTCTCGCGTAGAAACACTGGAATGGTGGGAGTCAACTCATCTCAGCGACAATCCTCCGTCGAAAGACCGCAAACCGCACCTCATCGAATCGAACCATAGCTTCGATCGGTCTCCGCACGAATCAACCCTGACAATTACCGCAACGCCGGCTCGCCACTGGGGCGCCCGCATGTTCAACGACACACATCGTGGGTACGGTGGCTACGTGATCGCATCATCGGCAGGACCCGTGATCTACCATTCTGGCGACACAGCATACTTCAGAGGCTTCACCGAAATCGGCCGCCATCTGAACCCCGACATTGCGCTTCTGCCTATTGGCGCTTACTTCCCGGACAGCTATCGGGCCGTCCACACCAGCCCCGAAGAGGCTCTCCAAGCGTTTATTGACTTGGAAGCCAATGTCATGATCCCAATGCACTACGGGACCTTCCGTCTGGGTCGCGAACCGATGGAGGAACCGCTCCCGCGTCTTCTTCAGGCCGCTGCTCGCGCCGGTGTAACTGATTGCGTGGAAGCGCTCGCCGAAGGTCAAAGCTGGATGTCAGCAGAATCCGCAGAGATCGAGCGGGACGGAACAGCATGACGCAACAGCCGCATCCCTTAGATCAAAGATTCAAATCGAAACAGCCACAACGTTGCAGTTGTAGAACTTCTCCGGCAACTGCTCAAAGAACGGCTTCGATAAATCCGGATTCGACTGTCCCGTCTCGCAAACCGTAAAACGAAATTGCCGGATCGCCGCCAACTCCTGCAGCACGTAGATCGGATCGATGCCCGTTCTCGCCGCAACTAGCGGATGAGCCTCCGTCGCCACAATGACGCGTGACGCCTCTGAAATCGTCTTCCTCGCGCCGCGAACAACAGCAAGCTCTCCGCCCTCGACGTCAATCTTGATCAGCAGATCCTGCCGCGACAGAGCGAGAGAATCCAGAGTACGTACCTCGAATGCGCCGCCAAGGGCAGGTTCGATATATCGTGCCTGGTTGTAGGAGTCATACGCAGGGCGCCGCAGTTCTCCTCTTCCCGCGTATTCACTCACCGCCGCCTGAATCACCTCGCTCGCAATCGGAAGCCCTGCGAAATTCTTCCGGAGCAGCGGAACCTCATCTTGGCTCGGCTCAAAGGCAATCACTCGGGACACTCTCGGCAGACGCGCCGTCAGCAGCATCGAGACCAAACCGAGATCGGCGCCGCAATCGATGATCGTGAGCGGGGCATCGCCGGCCTCGGCCTCCCGCACCAGCGTATCGATCAGTTCCAGTTCGTAATGGATAAGGTCGAAGCGATCCCACCGCCGCTCCGGCCGGAAGATCGGTACATGAATCGGAATCCCTCTTCCAATCTCGTACCGAATGACTTTCCTGTCGAAGTATCCCCGCGCTTTCAATGTCTCAAATAGCCGCCACGCACCCCGAATACGATGGCGCATCATCAACTTCATCGTTGCGAAAAGAAGCGGAGGCCGATCCAGGAAGATCAGGTCTTCTGCCAAAACGGGTTTCTTGCGATCCGCGATGAACTCTCTCCGCAGCCTGGCCGAACTACTGCCGAAGCTCAACCATCGTTGCGCCCTGCCCACCTTCGTTCTGAGCAGCCTCGGCAATCCCAGCAACGTGCGGATGCGACTTCAAAAAGTCGCGCACCCCACGTCTCAGAATGCCCGCCCCATGGCCATGAATCACTCGAACACGAGGCAGCCCTGCCAAAAACGCCCGATCAAGATACTTCTCCAATTCCTCTGTCGCCTCGTCCACAGTACGCCCGATCAGGTTGATCTCCATCCGCATATCGTCCGTGTTCGCGCTGCTCACCGAAACGTGAACGCCTCTCTGCTTGCGCGCGGCCGCCACAGGATCGAAACGCTCCGGCCGCTCTGCCTGCTGCGCTGCCGACTTCACAACCTCGGCAATATCGTCCCGCTTGACGCGCATCTTAATCGTCCCCAGGGCAACTTCAAAAAGATCCTTCTCAACCTCCCGCTGCACCACGGCAATCTTTCCCATTGATTTCAGCCGCACCTGGTCACCTGCCGCGACGTGCCGAACCACATGCGGCTGCGCATTCGCATCTCCTGCGTCCGCGCCTGTGCGATGAGCCACGACAGTCTGGTTGAAGCTCTCCTGGAACTCGCGCCGCAGCCGCGTAATCCTTCGCTCCGCTTCCTTTGACAACTTCTGCTGCGCCGCCCTGTCCTCGACCGCCCGCACGTTCTCCCGCATCTGGAACTCGAACTCCTTCATCAGCGAAGCGAGCTTCTGTTCCAGTTCGCGCGTGCGGTTGCGCACTTCCACGTCACCCTCGCGTTCCAGCCTCTTGCGCTCCTGGTTCAGTGCGTACTGCTGTTCGCGAGCGGCCTTGCGATCCTCCTCAAGCTGCGTGAGCTCCTTGTGTAGCCGATCGAGGAACCGTGCGATATCCACTTGCTGCGACCCCAAACGCTCACGCGCGCTAGCAATAATTGTGCGATTCAACCCGAGTCGCTCGGCAGTCTGGATTCCAGCCGAAGCGCCCGGCACTCCGAGTCGCAGCTGGTAATCTGGCACCAGTGTCGCTTCATCTACACCTGCCGCTGCATTCAGCACACCTTGTGTGTTCGCGCCGTAGACCTTGAGCAATGTGTGATGTGTGGAGATCAGCGTCCATGCCCGGCATTCCAGAAAGAACGCCGCAACCGCAACCGCGAGCGCCGATCCCTCCTCCGGATCAGTAGCCGACCCAAGCTCGTCAAGCAACACAAGCGCCCGCCCGTCCGCAAGCTGAGAGAGCCGGTTCAGATTTACGATATGCGCGGAAAACGTTGACAGCTCCGCCTCGATCGACTGCGCATCTCCAATGTCCGCCAGAAACGCCGAAAACACGGGAAATGCCGCACGCCCCGCTGGAACCGGCAATCCCGCCTGCGCCATCATGGCCAGCAGAGCCGTTGTCTTCAGCGTGACAGTCTTTCCACCCGTGTTCGGCCCGCTGATAATCAGCTGCCTTGCCTCTGAAGTCAGCTCCAGTGTCAACGGAACAATCTTGCCGCCTGTCCCGCGGAGATGTCGCTCAAGCAGTGGATGCCGCGCCTGTTCTAGGAACAACCGATCTGGTCCGAAGGTCGGCTCAACGCACTCATAATCCCGCGCAAATCGCGCGCGAGCCACCATCGTATCCACGACCGCAAGCACAGTTGCGCCTTCAACCAGCGCCTGCGAGTAGCCACCAACTTGTCGCGTCAGCGCGACAAAAATGCGGTGAATCTCTGCCTGCTCATCCTCGATCAGCCGTACAAGTTCGTTGTTCTGCTCTATCGTCTCCAGCGGCTCCACATACACCGTCTGCCCCGACGAACTCGCGCCGTGCACCACGCCCGACACGCGACGCTTCAACTCGCTCCGTACCGGAATTACGAACCGGTCCCCGCGAATCGTGATCACGTCGTCCTGCGTTGAACCTTCGCTCGTGAGCCGCCGCAGCGCCGATCGCAACGACTCCTCAATCGCTCTCTGCTGCCGCTCCTGTTCGCGACGGATCCGATTCAACTCAGGCGAAGCATCGTCCGCCAGCGAGCCATCCGGCATGATCTTGCGCTCGATCGACTCCGCCAGCGGCTTCAACGAAGACCCACCAAGCGGCAATGAGAGCTCCATCAACCGCGACAAGTTGTCCGCAAGTCGCGCAGGGGGTTCGCGCAAAAGCGCCTGCCACGCGCCGACATCGTGCGCTAGCCGCGCCACGGCCTGCAGCTCAGACGCCTCAAGCGCCGCGTCTGGTATCTGTGCCTTCGCCGCCAGCTGCGTCGGGTCGAACAGCCCTCCCAATGGGATCGAAACCTGCTCCTGCAGCAGAAGCCGAATCTCTCCCCACAGCTGATGCTGGCCGACCATCCACGACTCGTCGGTCGAGGGCCGCAGATTCAGGATCGCCTCACGTCCAACACCCGAAGAAGCATATCCGGCAACAAACACCAGCAACGGCTCCCACTCGAGAGCTTGCATATCGGCGTTTTCAACCGGAAGCGGGATGGGCTCGATGAGCGGCATCTACGCCCTATGTTAATCGGCTGGAGGTCTAGCTGTTGTCACTGCTCTTCGGCGTGGATGCGGGCGCCGGAGCAGGAGTGGAAGGCGTTGAAGGAGCAGCCGCGCCGCTGGTGGAATCACCAGCCTTCGGGGTTTCCTTGCTCTCCGACGGCTTTGATTCGGCGGAAGATTCAGAACTGCCCTCTGAGCTCTTCGGCGCATAGTCGTTGATGTACCAGCCCGCGCCTTTGAACTGGAGACGCGGGGCAGTCAACGGCCGCACCAGCGTCTCGTTGCCGCACTTCGGACACACCTTCTCCGGCTCAGCTGAAAAGCTCTGGATTTTCTCGAAACGGTGGCCGCACGTCGTGCAGCGGTATGGATACATGGGCAAGGCTCTTGTACTCTCCGGAAACGACCTTTCTTCTATTTTAATGGCAGGGTGGAAATCCCTCCACCCCGCCCCACTGTCTCTGCTTATTTGTGCGCCATTACCGGCACCGATGCATGGTGGTCTTCCCACGCCAGCGAGATCATACCCTTGCCGCCGTCGCCCTTGATCTCCCATTTCAGGTTCTCGACCATCGAAGGCGGCTTGCTCATCTGCATCTTCGTCTTGCCCAGGTCCTGCGACCCGTCGTAAGCCAGACCCCACTCGCCAGTCTTCTTGTTCACAATCAGCGTCCACTGGTCAGGATCGGAGATGTCGACAAACAAGGTGTATTTGCCGGCAGGAACCTGCACGTCACCGATCATCAGGTCCCCAGTGGTTTCGAGCGTGGTTGCCGCGTTCGCCCCGGCCCGCCACACAGGATAGTGAGGATTGTGGCTGATGAGTCCATCCTTCGTGAAGATCTTGCCCTCGCGTCCCTTCACTCCAGGCGACGAATAGGTGATGGTGATTTGTTTCCCACCTATCGTTCCAGTCGCATTCTCCGGCGGGCTCGCTGGAGCCTTTTTCGCAGCGGCAGCAGGTGCAGCATTCGAGGGGCTCGCGGGGGTGCTCTGTTGAGCAAGCACGGTGGTTGCAGCAAAAACAAGTCCGGCACAAACGAGAAGATGCTTCATAAGTTGATTTCTCCTCCAGCAGCGGCGATGGAAAGTGCGGCCGCAACGGCAATGATTGTCGCACCGGCGACTAACGCCCGCCAAATGCGCCGCTCTCTCCACCGCCTCACCAAACTGCTATGATGCCCCCGGAAGAAGCAAGAGAGGCTCAGCATGCCAGGCCAGCAGAATCAGCAGTCACCCGGCGCCCGCTTCCGCGCCGCATTAGCGGAAGAGAGGCCCTTGCAGGTGATCGGCACCATCAATGCCTACACCGCCCGCATGGCCGAAGCCACGGGTTTCCGTGCTCTCTATCTTTCCGGCGGTGGAGTCGCTGCCAACTCTCTCGGCATGCCCGACCTCGGCATCAGCACCATGGAAGACGTTCTCACCGACGTTCGCCGCATCACCGATGTAACCACCCTGCCTCTCCTCGTCGACATCGATACAGGCTGGGGCAGCGCCTTCAACATCGCCCGTACCATTCGCTCCATGATCAAGGCCGGAGCCGCCGCTGTGCACATCGAAGACCAGGTCGGCGCCAAGCGCTGCGGTCACCGCCCGGGCAAAGAACTCGTTCCCCCCGAAGAAATGGTCGACCGCATCAAAGCCGCCGTCGACGCCCGCACCGACGAACGATTCGTTCTCCTGGCGCGCACCGACGCCCTGGCTGGCGAAGGTCTTCGAGCCGCCATCGACCGCGCTCAGACCTACGTCGCCGCCGGCGCCGACATGATCTTCGCTGAAGCCGTTACGGAGCTGCATCAGTACACGGAATTCCGCAAGGCTCTCGGGGTGCCGATCCTCGCCAACATCACCGAATTCGGCCAGACCCCGCTCTGGAGCCGCAACGAGCTCGCCACCGCCGGCGTCGACATCATCCTCTACTGCTGCGCCGCATATCGCGCCATGAATGCCGCCGCTCTCCAGGTCTTCGAAACCATCCGCAACGAAGGCACGCAGAAGCACATCATCCCGCAGATGCAGACCCGCGCCGATCTCTACAAATACCTCGACTACCATTCCTACGAGGAAAAGCTTGACGCTCTCTTTTCCAAAGACAAAGACCGCAGGTAGACACCCGCTCCTCTGATCCGATAGCTTCAGCTCTGCGGGGTCGCAATGAGCAACCAATCCAACTCTACGCCGACAGCCTTCAAACCGAAAAAATCCGTCGCGCTCTCAGGCACGCCCGCCGGCTCCACCGCGCTCTGCACCGTCGGACACACCGGCAACGACCTTCACTACCGTGGCTACGACATCCACGACCTCGCCGCCCATTGCGAATTCGAAGAGGTCGCCTACCTCCTGATTCACGGCAAGCTTCCCACCGTCGCCGAACTCGCCGCCTACAAAACCAGCCTCCGCCCTCTGCGCAGCCTTCCCGCTGCCGTCAAGCAGGCGCTCGAACTCCTCCCACCCTCCACGCACCCCATGGACGTGCTGCGCACGGGCGTCTCCGTCCTCGGCTGCGTCCTCCCCGAAGGCGAAGCCCACAAAGAATCGGGCGCGCGCAAAATCGCCGACGCCCTTCTCGCCTCTCTCGGCTCCATGCTCATTTACTGGCACCACTACGCGCGCAACGGCCGCCGCATCGAAGTCGAACGCTTCGAAGACTCATTGGCCGCCCACTTCCTTCATCTCCTGCACGGTTCCGCTCCCAGCCCGGAATGGGTTCAGGCCATGCAGAAGTCCCTCATTCTCTACGCCGAACACGAATTCAACGCATCAACGTTCACCGCCCGCGTCATCGCCGGCACCGGTTCCGACATCTACTCCTGCATCGCCGGCGCTATCGGCGCGCTCAAAGGTCCCAAGCACGGCGGAGCCAACGAAGTCGCCCTCGAAATCCAGAAGCGCTACCGCCGCCCCGACGAAGCGGAGGCCGACATGCGTTGGCGTGTCGGCGAGCGCGAAGTCATCATTGGCTTCGGCCACCCTGTCTACACCATCAGCGACCCGCGCAGCGACATCATCAAAGAAGTAGCCCGCAAGCTCTCCATCGCCGCAAACGACATGCGCCTCTTCCATGTCGCTGAGCGCATTGAGACCACCATGCATGATGCCAAGCGCATGTTCCCCAATCTCGACTGGTACAGTGCAGTCGCCTACGACCTTATGGGTATCCCCGTCGACCTCTTTACGCCGCTCTTCGTCATCGCCAGAACCACCGGTTGGTGCGCCCACGTCATCGAGCAGCGCCAGGACGGCAAAATAATACGCCCCTCCGCCAATTACACCGGTCCCGAACCAAAGTCCTTCGTCCCCATCGACCAGCGCAGCTAAGACACTCGACCAACCCCGGAGAGTTTCCGTTGTCCTCGCATATCAGCAACGAGCGCCCCGCACCAGACAAGGTCATCGCCGACATCGCTGACTACGCACTCGGCTTCGAAATCAAAAGCGACCTCGCCTACGAAACAGCTCATTACTGTCTGCTCGATACCCTCGGCTGCGGCCTCGAAGCCCTCGAATACCCCGCCTGCACTAAGCTCCTTGGTCCCATCGTTCCCGGCACCGTCGTTCCGCACGGCGCGCGCGTTCCCGGAACCAACTATCAACTCGACCCCGTTCAAGCCGCATTCAACATCGGCGCAATCATCCGCTGGCTCGACTACAACGACACATGGCTCGCAGCCGAGTGGGGACACCCCTCCGACAATCTCGGCGGAATCCTCGCCGTCGCCGACTGGCTCTGCCGTAATGCCGCAGCCGAAGGCACGCCACCCATCACCATGCGAGACGTCCTCACCGCGATGATCAAAGCCCATGAAATTCAGGGCTGCATCGCTCTCGAGAACTCCTTCAACAAGGTTGGCCTCGACCACGTTGTCCTCGTCAAAGTCGCATCTACAGCGGTCGTCTGTTCTCTTCTCGGTCTCTCTCGCGGGCAAACCATTAACGCCATCTCACTCGCCTGGGTAGATGGCCAGAGCCTCCGCACCTACCGTCACTCCCCTAACACCGGCTCACGCAAAAGCTGGGCCGCCGGCGACGCAACCAGCCGCGCCGTCCGTCTCGCCCTCATGGCCAGGACCGGCGAGATGGGCTACCCCTCCGCACTCACCGCCAAAACCTGGGGCTTCTACGACGTTTCCTTTCGCGGACAGGAATTCAAGTTCCAGCGCCGCTACTCCAGCTACGTCATGGAGAACGTCCTTTTCAAAATCAGTTATCCGGCCGAGTTCCACTCTCAGACCGCCGTAGAAGCCGCCATCAAGCTCCACGCCGAGCTCGCCCGTCGCGGACTCAA